>Ga0209172_10000173_pt1 | contig 196359 bp, 180 predicted proteins | sample LarsenN4metaG_FD_184113 | JGI IMG/M metagenome (GOLD analysis project Ga0209172, IMG submission 184113) | Hot spring sediment bacterial and archeal communities from British Columbia, Canada, to study Microbial Dark Matter (Phase II) - Larsen... ... | reverse complement strand
GCGCCTTTGTCATGCCTTTCGCCCTGCTTGGCATGGCCTGGGCGCAGCTCGGGCTCGACAACGGCATCCAGCCGCTGGTGCCGGCACTGCAAAGCAACTGGCTCCTCTACCACGTCATTACCTGCTTTCTGGGGTATGCGGCTTTCGCCGTCGCCTGCGGCATCTCCATCATGTACCTGATAGGAGGCAAAGGTGATGACAAAGGGAACGGCCGTACGGCATCGGCGGGGATTGCCGCCATGTTTCCATCATCCAGGATTCTTGACGACCTGAACTACAAGGCGATCATGATCGGCTTCCCCCTCCTGACCCTGGGGATTGTCACCGGCGCCGCCTGGGCAAATTATGCCTGGGGAACCTACTGGAGCTGGGACCCGAAGGAAACCTGGTCGCTGATTGTCTGGTTCGTTTACGCGGCATTTCTTCACGCCCGCATCACCAAGGGGTGGGTCGGCAAACGGGCTGCTGTCCTCTCCGTAGCCGGTTTTGCCGCCACCATCTTCTGCTATCTCGGGGTAAATCTGTTCCTGTCCGGGCTGCACAGCTACGGCGGATAGAAAACGAGGGAGGCTATGCTCAGTTCGAAATACAAGATCCTGTTCATCGTTTTTCCGGCTTTGTATTTTCTTGACCAGGCAACAAAGGCATATATTGCCCGAACAATGAATCTTTACACCTCGATTCCCGTGGTTGAAAACTTCTTCAGCATCACTTACCTCCGTAACAAGGGGGCCGCCTTCGGCATCTTCGCCGAGAGCGGCTTTCGTCTCCCCTTCTTAATCCTGGCGTCTGTGGCTGCCGTTATCGGGATCATTGCGGTGCTCAGGAAACTTCAGCCGGATGAAAATTTAACGGCGGTTGCGCTGACACTCATACTGTCAGGAGCCATGGGCAACCTCATGGACCGGGTGCGGCACGGAGAGGTGGTGGATTTTCTGGACGCTCATTGGTACGGACACCACTGGCCCAGTTTCAACATCGCCGACTCCGCAATCTGCGTCGGGGCGTTTCTCCTGGCGGCAGGTATGCTTGTCGAAAAAAGGCGTCTGTATGCACAGAAGCAGGAGTAAAGAGCATTCCGGAGCGCCTACAGAATCGGTCAAGCACCATTGTTTTGAGACTGCTTGTTGTCGTTCGGTACGCTGTATTTCATGCGTGTGCCTCGTGAAGAACAAATGATGCTCGATCAGTTTAGAGAAGAAACCAATCCTACGTTAACAGGACACCAAGAATCATTCCACGCCTGATAAGGAGGAAAGATGAAGGTTCGGGACAGTGGCATGCCTGAGGAAGAGATGTGGTCGAATTTTTTCGACCCGGAAAAGATCCTGCGTACCTTTGGTCTCGACCGAGGGGTAAAGGATGCCGTGGAGTTCGGCTGCGGTTATGGAACCTTCACCCTGGCAACGGCAAGATTGGTGTCAGGGACGGTCCACGCATTGGACATAGAACCCGCGATGGTGGAAACGGTCCGTGAAAAGTGCCGGCTGGCCGGAATCGACAACGTCCGCGCTGACGTGCGCGACTTCGTGGCCGAGGGTAGCGGTCTGACCCAAGACTCCGTTGATGCGGCGCTCCTTTTCAATATTCTCCACCATGAAGAGCCGGTGGCCCTGATGAAGGAAGCGTACCGCATCGTCAGACCGGGAGGGCGCTTGGCGGTCATCCACTGGAACTATGACCCCACAACTCCCCGCGGCCCGGCCATGGAAATCCGGCCTCGTCCGGAGCAGTGCATATCCTGGGGGCAAGAGGCCGGATTCACCTTCAACGATCTCGGCCGCTTCGACCTCCACCCTTACCATTACGGGCTGCTGTTCAGGAAACCCTTTGCCTGATGAGCTGCCCGTGAGCTAGCTTGGACGATCATGGAAAGAGATGTGACGGTCATTTCCGGCGCGTCTATACCATGAATGACGGCAAGACAATAACTCCAACCGGAGGGAAAGGAGGTGCCAGAAAATGAAAAAAAGCAAGTATGTAGCGCCAAAAGTTTTCGGAAGCGCAGCGGTCCATCCCTGCTGAGACGGACTGCCTGTCAGGAAGGCACTGAGATCCGGAGTATCGACAATCTCAGTGCCTTTCCGTTTGCCTGCCAGCAAATAGTGTGGACACCCGGCAGAGACCAGCAGATTGTTCTGAAAAACTCAATAAGGAGAAAGTTACACATGTTCGTCAAGTTACCATCTTTCCGTCGTGCCAGCTTCCGGCAAATTCTTTTCCTGGTGCTCTGTACGTTTTTGCTTTCCGGCTGCGATACGAAACAGCAGCGTAAAACAATGAAAATCGGTTACATGATTTGTAACAGCAGAGAGGAAACAGTTCAGCGCTTCGCCCCCATGACCCGCTATCTTTCGGACAAGGTAGGTGTCGAATTCGAACTTGTTCCCGTTGATACTCATGATTTTCAAGATCAGTTCAAAAAACAAAAATTCGACATAATCCATACCAACTCGCTTCTCTACATCATCCTGCGTGAATACTACGGCATTTCCCTGATCGGAGGAGAGAAACGGGGAAATTTCGGTTCCCGAACCGGGGGGGCCATCATTGCCCGAAAGGGGTCCGGCATAACCAAGCTTACGGACATCAAGGGGAAGCGTATGGCCTTCGGTCCGATGCTGGCTCCTACCGGCTACCTGGCCGAATATGATCTCATGCTCCGTTCGGGCATAAACCCGGAAAAAGATCTGGGTTATTACGCTATTCCCACTGGTTCATCCAAGCACGAAAAACTGATCTATCAGGTTTTGTACGGCCAGTTCGATGTGGCAGCCGCCCCCCTGCTTGACCTTGAGACCATGACGAAGGAGGGCAAGATCAAACCGGATGACTTCGTAATTCTTGCCCAGACCCCGCTTATACCTTACTGCACGTTCGCCGCGGCAAAAGAGACCGATCCTAAAATTGTGGCTAAAGTGCGGCAGGCACTGCTTGAGCTTACTCCGCAAACCACCGTTGAACTGGACGGCGAACGCGTCAAGGTACTGAAGGCTGCATGGATTGACGGTGTTGAAGAACTTTTGGATAGCGATTACAACCCGATCCGGGAAATGGCCAAGCGGGTAAATATTCCTCCCTACGCTACCTATTGACGTTGCTCCGGAATAGATATTCACAAAAACGATATGAAGCATCGGTTTTATCTAAACATTCAATTTGACGACTGAAAATATTTCTTATATTTTCAATTTTTGACCCAACTTCCTTTCTCGTTCGAGAACACAAGAGGCCTCTTATCAGATGCGCCGGAATTGATATCGGATCGCGAAGCATCGAGTTTGTCATCCTGGAGGGCGAGACCCGTGAGATCACCGACCGCTTCCAGGCCGAAACCTCAATCGATCTTGCTTCGCAACTGCGGAACATACAGGCTCACTACAGATGGGACGCCCTCGTTTCGACAGGATATGGACGTCATCTCTCTCAAAAACTCCTGGGTGGTGACGCGGTGACTGAAATCAGGGCCTACACCACCTCTGCCCATCACTTCCACGCGGACACGGAAATAGTGATCGATCTGGGGGGACAGGACACGAAAGCGCTGTCGATCAACCCCCGTACCGGCCAGCTTGTTAAGTTCGAGATGAATGACAAGTGCTCAGCCGGTACGGGGAAGTTCTTCGAGATGATGGCAGCGACCATGGGCCTCAGCCTGGATGAACTGGTTGCGGCGGCACGCAGAGGCGAGAGGTTGTTTGAAATCAACAGCACCTGCACCGTGTTTGCCGAGTCGGAAATTATCTCGCTGCTTGCTACCGGTGCTTCCGTTGAAAATATCGCCAGGGCGATACACGAATCGTTGCTGGGCAAGCTGGTCTCACTCCTGTCCAGGGTTATGAAGGCTGACGCATGCTCGGTCCTCTTTGTCGGCGGCGGTGCAAAGAACAGTACGCTCGTGGCATTGCTTGCGGACGCGCTTGGTAAAAACGTCGTAGTTCCTGAACATCCGGAATTCTTCGGTGCCTATGGCGCCGCGCTGCTTGCTCAGAATACCCTTTGAGGAGATACCATGACTCAGCTGAAGCCTCTTTTTGACGACGAATTTACTGATCTGCCATTGAAACGCGCTCTGGGGCAGGTTGTAAAAAGGCGCGAGAACGGCGCCAAGGTTGTGGGCGCCTACTGCTCCTATGCCCCCGTGGAACTGGTATGGGCCATGGGGGGCGTGCCAGCCGTACTGTGCGCCTTTTCCAACGCTCCCATAGGCAAAGCAGAAGAGACGCTGCCGACAAACCTCTGCCCCCTGATCAAATCCAGTTTCGGGTTCATCGAACTGAAGACTTGCCCCTTCTTCGAGCTGACCGATGCCGTTGTTGGCGAGACTACCTGCGACGGAAAGAAGAAGATGTTCGAACTCATCGGCAAGCATCGACCGCTGTATGTCATGGATCTTCCACAGTGCCCGACGAACAGGGGAGCAGTGGACTACTGGAGGCGGTCCGTGGCCGGATTCAAGGAATTTCTGGAAGCGGAATTCGATACGACTTTTACCGAGAGCGCCATCGAGGAGAGCATCCGGGAAAGCAACAGGAAGAATCGTCTCGTCGAGGAGATATTTGCTTTTGCTGCGAACAGGCCATCAGTCATCACCTGGCAGGAGATGTACGCTGTGGCGACCTATGCCATGGTATCCAACGGATGCGAGGCAACAGCGAAGCTTGAGGAGGTCATCTCCCTCCTCAACGAACGACGGGGAAAAGGGCTGTTCGTATCGAAAGAGAATGCCAAACGGGTCCTGATCACCGGCTGCCCGATCGGCGGGGATGTTCTGAAGGTACTCAAGGTGGTCGACGAAGAAGGCGCCACTATTGTTGGTCTAGATAACTGTACGGGGCTCAAGCCCTACCTTCACAGGATTGACGAGGGAAGCGGCGATCCATTGATGGCAATTGCCAAACGATACCTGCAGATCCCCTGCGCCTGCATGACGCCTAATGCTGGACGCTTCGACCAGCTCAAGAAACAAGTTTCCCTCCTGAAGCCCGATCTCGTTATCGATCTCGTGCTCCAGGCGTGTCATACCTTCAATGTGGAAGCGATACAAGTAGAGTCATGTGTAAGAAATGACCTCGGGGTAAATTATCTCAAGGTAGTGACAGACTTCTCCGCTCAGGACCTCGGCCAGTTGAAAACGAGAATTGGCGCTGCCTTGGAGATGAGTTAACATTTTTTGGCCCCCCAGTTTTGCCAGGGAACTCACAATGTCTGACAGGAAGGAACAGGTACCACACAAACTAATCGACAAAATTCTGTCAGATAATGATTCTTGACATTTGTCCTAGTGTTTGATTAAAGTGACAAGAAACCTATGCAGAAACTAATCCCTCTAAAATTCGTATCGCAACTGCTGCTCGTGATCATGTTTATCGTAACGGTACATGGCGTTCACGAGAGCGCACACGCCATGCAGGATCATGTCAAGGCATCGAGCGATCAAGCATCGCTTGCGCAGTTTTCCGCACCCCATAAGTGCCCCTGCACTCCGCCTGCAGAGCATAAGGACTATGATGGTTGCGACACCTGCATCAACTGCGCCTGCCATGCTCCTCTGCCGGTACAAGTATTCAAACTGAGCCGTAATTCTATCATCTTAAATTTAAGTACCTCTGAACCATTCACGTATCTACCCGAAGTCTATCTTTCCAAGTTTATCCCCCCTCAAATCCACGCTTAAACCTCTGTGTCGGGAGTAGTTTGTCCTGATTCCAAGGGACAAATGCATCCGCGTTATCCGTTGTGGTACGTCCGCACCTATTATTAATCGTTGTAACAAAACTGAATATGGAGGTTATTTCATTGGGAACAACAGTATTCGCACGGGGAGCCTTGCTCCTGGTGCCAGGAATTGCCGTTTTATTGTCGTCCACCCTGGTTCGGGCTGACGAGCCGTCCCTGTCATTGCCCAAGGTTATCGAGTACTCGCTGCAAAATAATGGCGAGCTCAAAGCACTGCGGGAGGAAAAAGGTATCCGCGATGCCGGTAAGGTCAGGGCCGGTCTTCTGCCGAACCCGACTCTCGATCTGGAAGCCGGCACCGGTGCCCTGACCGGCAGCAGCGACGAAAACAACCTGACGATTGGTGTCTCCCAGGAATTTCTGCTGGCGGGCAAGCGTGACAAGCGCCTGACCGTTGCTGAACGCGAACTGGAAGCCTATCGCTGGCAGTTGGCTGATCGCGAACGAACATTACGGGAAGAAGTAAAGGCCGTATTCTATGACGTCATGCTTGCCGAACAGCGGCTCAAGCTGACGGACCGCTCCATTGATCTTAACCGGCAACTTCTTGAGGTCACCAAGGATCGTCTGGCCGCCGGTGACATTCCCGAACTGGAGATGAATCTGGCCAAGGTTGAGTTGACCCGTAGCGAAGGTGCCCGGATCGAGGTCGAGCGGGCGCTTCTGCAAACAAGATCCAGACTCTTTGCCTTCATGGGGCTGCCTGCCGGTGAAGCACCGGCGATTGCCGGGACCCTGGATAACGGCTTTTCCCTCAACAAGAATCTGACTAACCTGAAGCAGCTGGCGCTTGGCCTACGCCCCGATCTGAAGGCGCTGGAGGCCGAAAAAGGGCGGGGTGACGCGGACATCACCCTTGCCGAGGCTGAGAAAGTTCCCAACCTCACGGCAGGCCTTTTCTATACCCATGACCGCAGAACAGACGCAACCGGCACAGGGGAAGAAAAAGTCCGCGACAACCTGCTTGGCATCCGGCTTTCAATGCCGATCCCAGTGTTCGACAAGAATCAGGCCGGCCTTCAGGAAGCCCGGGCCAAACGGAGCAGCAGTGAAAGCCGTTTGACTGCTGCTACCAGAATCGTGGAGCGGGACGTAGAGACCGCCTATATCAGCGCTCTGAATGCCGAGAAGGTGCTGTCGCTCTATAAGTCAAACATCATTCCCCAACTTGAGGAAAACCTGAAACTGACCCAGGAGGCGTACCGGCTGGGTGAGGTCGGGATTCTCTCAGTCATCCAGGAACAGAAGAAATTCTTCGAGGTCAGCGACGGCTATCTGACGGCGCTCCATGACCGGCAGCTGGCACTCGTAAAACTCGAATCAGCAGTGGCGACAGACATCAACGGAGGTGTGCAGTGAACAAGAAAACAATCATCATCGGACTTATCCTGGCCCTGGCCCTGGGGGGCGGCGTCGCTTACCGGCTGACCCATTCCACCACCGGGGGCGGAGAAAAAGCCGAACAAAAAGAGGCCGGCCATAAGGACGAAAAAGGCGGTCACGACGAAGGGAAGGAAGAGAAGGAAAAGAAGGAAGAGCATGACGAGCACGGCGAGGAAAAACTCGTCAAGATGTCCGCCGAGGTACAGAAACAGAGCGGCGTGGTCGTGGCGCCGGCAAAAAAGCAGCGCCTGGCTGGCGTCATCAGCGCCACCGGCAAGGTGGAGGCCAATGCCGACCGGATCGCCCATGTCTCCCCGCGCATCCCCGGCAAGATAGTGGCGGTCAGGTCTTCCCTGGGTGACAGCGTTGCTGCCGGACAGGTGCTCGTCACGCTGGACAGCGTCGAGCTGGGTGAAGCGCTCAATCGCTACCACCAGTCACGGACCAAGCTGGCCCTGGCCCAATCCAACATGGATCGGATCAAGGTGTTGGTAGACAAGAAGATTGCGGCCCGCAAGGAGATCCTCCAGGCTGAGACCGATTACAAGACCGCCCAGACCGAGCTGCATACCGACGAAGAGCGTCTCTCTCTGTACGGTATCAACCTCTCCGATCTCAAGTCAGATAACCACAAGAAGCCGCTCCTGCCGGTGCGGTCGCCGATCGGCGGGGTCATCACCGAGAAACACGCCATTGTCGGCGAGCTGTCCGACCCCTCCAAGAGCCTTTACACCGTGGCCGACCTGTCGTCGGTCTGGGTGCTGGTGGATATTCACGAAAAGGACCTGGCCAAGGTCCGCCGGGGACAGGCGGCAACCGTCATCGTCGGCGCCTTTCCCGACAAGAAGTTCCGCGGTCGGATAACCTATCTTGCCGACCTGGTTGACGAGGCTACCCGCACGGTCAAGGCACGGGTCGAAGTACCCAATCCGGGCCGCAAGCTGAAACCGGAGATGTTCGCCACCGTCGAACTGGCGATTGCAGCAGACGCGCCGCCGGTGCTGGCGGTGCCTGAAGAGGCCGTACTGGAACTGGACGGCAAGAAGGTGATCTTTGTCGCTGAAAAGGAGACCGAGTTCGAACCGAGGGTCGTAGAGCTGGGAAGGACTGTGGGCGGCATGGTGGAAGTGGTTTCCGGCCTCAAGGAAGGTGAACGCTATGCCACCAAGGGCGCTTTCACCCTGAAGTCGGAACTGAAGAAGGAAGAACTAGAGGACGACGAACACTGAGGAGATAACCACCCATGCTAGAAAAACTCATCGCATATACCTTGAAGCAGAAAGGGATGGTCATCTTCGCTGCGCTGGTGATCGTTGTTTTCGGCTTCTACTCGTACACCAAATTGCCGATTGACGCCTTCCCGGATGTAACCAACATCCAGGTGGAAGTGGTCAGCCACGCCGATGGCCTGTCGGCGGTCGAAATCGAACGGAATGTCACCTACCCGATAGAAATGTCCATGCGCGGCCTGCCGGACATCGAGCAGCTCCGCTCCGTGACCAAGTTCGGCCTCTCCATTGTCACCATCGTCTTCAAGGACAATGTGGATATCTACTTCGCCCGGCAGCTGGTTTTCGAACGGCTGGCCGAGGCGCGGGAGAAGGTGCCGAAGGGTGTTCAGGTCGCCATGGGGCCCATCGGCACCGCCATGGGGGAGATCTACCAGTACACCTTGGAAGGGAAGGTGCCCCAGGACCCGGAACAGAAACGGGCCTATCTGACCAACCTGCGCACCATGCAGGAATGGGTCATCACTCCCCAGTTGAAGAGCGTCGCCGGGGTGAACGAGATCAACTCCTTCGGCGGCTATTTCAAGCAGTACCAAGTGCTCGTCTCGCCGGAGAAGCTGGTCAAATACGGGGTCACCGTGGACGATGTGTATAACGCCATCGGCAGCAACAACAGCAACGTCGGCGGCAATATCCTGGAACGGGGCACGGACCAGTACATCGTGCGCGGCGTCGGCCTGATACAGAGTATCAGTGATATCGAGAATATCGTCCTGAAATCCACCGGAGGCACACCCACGTATCTGCGTGACGTGGCGCAAGTCAAAGTAGGCGAGGCGGTTCGCATGGGGGCCGCCATCAAAAACGGTGCCGACGAGGCGGTTGGCGGCATTGTTATGATGCTGCGGGGCGAGAACAGCCGCGACGTAGTGCGCCGGGTGGCGGCCAAGGTCAAGGAGATCAACGAAAGCAACATGCTGCCGGATGGGGTCAAGATGGTTCCCTATTACGACCGGAGCGATATCGTCAAGGCCAGTGTCGGCACGGTCAACAAGGCGCTGATCGAAGGCTCCATCCTGGTGCTGATCGTGCTCTACCTGCTGTTGAACAGCATTCGCGGCAGTATCGTCGTGCTGCTGGCGCTGCCGCTGTCGCTCCTGGCTACCTTCATCGTCATGAAACTGACCGGGATTACCGCCAATCTCATGTCCCTTGGCGGCCTGGCCATCTCCATCGGCATGATCATCGACACCACCATCATCCAGGTGGAAAACGTCCAGCGGCATCTGAGCGAGGAGGGGCATCTGCACCCCAAGCTCGCTACGGTGCTCAAGGCGGTCATGGAGGTGCGCAAGCCGAGCATCTTCGGTGAACTGATAATCGCCCTCACCTTCATCCCGATCCTGACCCTGGAAGGGATCGAAGGGAAGATGTTCGGCCCGCTAGCCATCACCGTAGCCATCGCCTTGCTTTCCTCTCTGCTCCTTTCCATCTTTATCATCCCAGTGCTCTGCAGCCTGTTTCTCAAACCGGAGGAGGAAAAAGACAGCAGGATCATGGCCTATGCCAAGAGCCAGTATCTGCCGATGCTGGAGTATGCGCTGAACAAGAAAAAGGTTGTCCTCGGCATTGCTGGCGGGTTGCTGGTGGTCTCATTGTTCCTGGTGACCAGGCTGGGATCGGAGTTTATCCCGATTATGGATGAAGGCTCATTTGATATGGATATCTCCATGCTTCCCGGTGTTTCCCTGGCCAAATCGCAGGAGGTGAACCAGCAGGCTGCCGCCAAATTGAAGAAGTTCGACGAACTGGATGTGGTTATCGGTCGCATCGGCCAGACCGGCGTCGCCCTCGACACCCGTGGCGTGGACAAAACCGGCTACGTGGGCGTGTTCAAGCCGAAGAGCGAATGGAAGCGGGATATCTCCAAGGAAGAGTTGACCAACGAGATGCGTGAGGCGCTGGAGACCATCCCGGGGATCAGCTTCGGCTTCAGCCAGCCGATCCAGTGCCGCATCGACGAACTGGTGGCCGGCACACGAGCCCAATTGATCGTCAAGCTGTTCGGCGAAGACCTTGACGTACTGCGGGACAAGTCGGCGGAAATAGCCAAGGTGCTTTCCACTGTCAGGGGTGGGACCGATCTGAACACGGAAAAGGTCTCGGGCCAGCCCTACCTGACCGTCACCATCGACCGGGCCAAAATTGCCCGCTACGGCCTCAATATCAGCGACGTGCAGAATGTCATCGAGATAGCGGTGGCAGGCAAGGCGGCTTCCACTTTCTATGAGGTAAACCGGGGCTTCGACATCACGGTCCGGCTGCCAGAGGAGAAGCGGAACTCCATTGAGACCATCAAGAACCTGCTAATCACCACCAAATCTGGGATGAACATCCCGCTGGAACAGCTGGCTGAGGTAAAGATGGTGGAAGGCCCGGTGCAGATCAGCCGTCAGGACGGCGTGCGGCGGATAGGCATCGAAATGAACGTCACCGGTCGGGACATGGGTAGCTTTGTGGCCGAGGCGAAAGCAAAGATCAAGGAACAGGTCAAACTGCCTGCCGGCTATTACCTGACCTGGGGTGGCCAGTTTGAAAACCAGCAGCGGGCCATGCAGAAGCTGATGATCATCGGCCCGGTGGCCATCGGCCTGATCCTCTTGCTGCTCTACGTCACCTTCCGCTCCATCCGCCTGGCGCTGCTGGTCATCTCCAATCTGCCGTTCGCCCTGATCGGCGGCATTTTCTCCCTGTTCCTTTCCGGCCAGTATCTCTCGGTGCCGGCGTCGGTCGGCTTTATCGTCCTCTTCGGGGTGGCGGTGCTGAATGGTCTGGTACTGGTATCCCGCATCTCGCAGCTTAGGGATGAAGGGATGGAACTGGGGGAGGCGATTCGCAAAGGGGCTGTTGACCGTCTGCGGCCAGTGCTGATGACCGCATCCATCGCCATCTTCAGCCTGATGCCGATGCTGCTGGCACAAGGTACCGGGTCGGAGATCCAGAAGCCGCTGGCAACGGTCGTTGTGGGTGGCTTGATCACCTCGACCCTGCTGACCCTGCTGCTTATCCCGGCGGTGTATGGCTGGTTTGAGAAGCGGAAAATTGAAGAAGAGATGTAGGGTTTGAATAACTTCGAAAGGAGAATGCGATGAAAGAGATAAAAGCAATCATTCGGCCAGGGAAATTACGGGATGTCGCCGAGGAACTTCACGCCATTGATGGCATGCCCGGCGTGACGGTTTCGGAAATCAAGGGATTCGGCAAAGGTAAAGCAAGAAACGCCACGGACAAGATTCTCTATGAAATGGTGGAGTTCATCCCTCGTGTCAAGCTGGAGGTCGTTGTGGCTGATGACATGGTTGATGATGTTGTCAACGTGATTCAAAAGTATGCCCATACCGGCAACACGGGTGACGGGAAGATATTCATATCCACAATCGACGACGTAGTGAAGATCAGAACAAATGAACGGGGAAGCTCAGCAATTTAACTACGTACAATCCCGAGTGAATAGACATGAGTCGACAGCCAAACATGAAAGGAGCTGAATCATGAAAAGGTTATGCCTATTGGTAATGGCGATTTCGTTGTTAAGCGGTTGTGCGGAAAGCTCGGCGTTGATTAAGGCAAACAGCGTTAGCTTACGTACCGATGTATTTGAGGAGCTGACGAACGGTGTGACTGCGCCGCAAGGGGATGTTGATGTGCGCCTAACAGCCACTTTCAAGACACACAAACCTGGCATTTATTCCGCAAAGGATATTCATGGAACGCCAGATTATAAGCTGCTGTTGAATATCGACGGTCAAGCCGTGCTGCTACAAGGAAGTTTGCAGAAGGAAAACAACGAGCCGATGAAACTGGTGGACCCGGAAGCTGGCGACGGTATCAGGTACCGCTTCAGCAAGAATCTCCGTCTGAAGGCCGGTATCCACAAGATAGTCGTTGCGCTTCCCGACGACGAAGTTGCCATTGCGAGGGAAATTACCCTCAATGAGGGAGATCGCAACAGCCTGGTGGTAGAGCCAATATACAGTACGAAGCCGGGGAAGCGGCGTCCGGGAATGTATAGCACTACCAGTTTTACCGAAGGTATCAGATCGCTGAGAGTAATGTTGAATGGCAAGGAAGTTTAGACCACTTGGAGGGGCCGAATGGATGCTACTACGGGGTCAGGAAACGTTGGAAAGCGTAGGCGGCTCACCATGGCAGAGTTGGCAGAGATCCTTGACGATGTCGCTGAGAGGTTGAAAAGCAAAACCGTATGCTCTCTTGCTCCACTCGCTGAAGAGAGGGCAGCAGAAAAGATTCACCAGGCAAAGCCCAAGAAATACTTCTCGAAAGCAGCCGCACTTGGAGCGCCGTAAAAAATACTTGCGCTGGTGGCTTTAAATCCCGAACGGGGGACACAACGGCTGAAAAAATCACTTGCAGATCAAGGAATATCTTTGAGCCGTCAGTCTATTCACAAGATTCTGCTTAAATACAACCTCAACCGTCCTGCCATGCGGAAAGCGTGGCAGGCTACACAAAAGGAGACTAACCCATGAAGAAAATCATCGTGTCTGTTTGTGCTGTCGCTCTCGCATTGGCTGCTATTCCGGCATTTGCTTCTGTGCCACCAGAGGGGAAAGACGACTGCCTCCTGTATGGCAAGAACTGCCCGAACGTGCTTGATAGCTTGCCGGAACGGATAGCAAAATTGAATAAGGAAATTGCAAAAGGTGAAAAGGTCTACACGTCTGAAGAGTTGAACCTGCTTGAGCGCAAATTGAAAGAAGACAACAGGACAATGAGAGTTTTGAACAAGCCTGGGAAATAAGGACTGACAACTGACGAGCTGTACTGAACAAGTCACTTACTGTAAGAGATTGTTCAGTTGATGTCAAAGACCTTTCGGGTATTAAATGCGGACTCTTCTACTTCTGACAATCTATGTACTGCTGCTATCGTTTGTGACGATGTTTTCGGGTGTTACTCTCATGGCAACCGCCGAGTCTCCGCCAGCGATTGGAGTGGTCAGCAATAATCATTGCATCCCAGACAGGGCGCAGAGCTGTCCGCTCCCTTGCACCACACCTGTCTGCCATTTTTGTGTGTGCGCTGTTGCCGACACTGTTCAACCGGTTGAAATACAGACCACCTTCCAAATAGTTGAATTTGAATTCCCGGATTTTGCGCAGTCGATTCCAGACCCGTATGTGAACGAGATTTTTCATCCTCCGAGACTAAAAAGTGGGTTTCTACATTCTTGAAATCGTTTAGTTCAATGAAATCCAAATTATCACTACTTTCAAGGAGAATACGATGAAGAATAAAATTATGGCATTACTGCTAGTTGCAGCAATTTTGGCTTTTGGTGGTGTTGCATTTGCCGAAACCGGCCAGGTAGGCGTGAAGGCTATCAGTGCTGATACGTTGAATAAATTCAGGCAACATACAGTTGATTTAAGGGAACAGCTTAAAGCTAAAGATTTGGAATTACGTGGGCTCTATGCCCATGACGGTATTGATATGAGGCGAGTCGATGAACTGGAAGGGGATATAAAGGAAATAAAAGCGAAGATAAGTTCAGTTGCTGCGAGCATGAATCTTGAACCATGTAACTGTCTGTAGTTAAGAGTAAAGACGTGAGAGGGGACCCCGTGTTCCCTCTCACGCAGTCTCTGCTGACATTGAAAATTACGACTGAGCTGCAGCTGTTGACATCGCCTTCTTTCCCCCCCGTTTTTCCTCTTCTTCGCCATTTTTCGCAAGTGGGTTGATAAAGCCCCGAGGAGGTGTATAGTCCCACTCCATCAACTCGCACATCTCGGCATTCAGCAGATTGATTTCCTCACGAATCTGTTGACTCCTCTCGATAAACTCCTGCGCTTTTTCAAACGTGATTTTCTTGTTACGGCCCATAGTCATCCGCAATCGGTGGAGTACGTTGTCGTGGGTATTCAGCATGGTGATGAAGTCGCTTTGATCCAAGGTCTTCCGGGAGATGACATCGATGTCATCCCTGACTACCTTTTTGAGCTTCCGATCCTGCCAGGACTGCTTTCCCGATGGTTTTTTCCCGCTTGATTCCTGTTTGTTGTCTGCCATGATTCCTCCCCTGTGTCTGATGTTAGATTCTGCCGGTCGCCCGCAGGGCGATCCCCTTGCCGAAGCGATCCGATAATTCCGAAAAGACCGTGTCGTCGAACTTCTTCATGTTCTGGACGATCATCTCCACCGCATTGATCTCCGATGCCGCATTGGCGTAACTCTGCTGGGCCACGGTGAGTAGTTGCAGCGTCTTTTCCTCCAGAGTCTGGATGTGCTGCATCCCTTCACCGAGGAGCGCCAGTTGGCAGGTCTCCGGAGAGGCGCCGGCCTTGTTCCCTTTCTGGGTGGACATGATGTTCCGTGCCATTTCCTGCAACTGCACCGCCCGCCCGAACAGGTCGAGCAGCATGTAATAGCCGTAGGCCCGAGCAGTCAGTTCAGCAAGCTTGCCGATGACTTCGCTTTCAGTATTGGTGGCCGTGGCGTTCTTGAGGATCAGCCCGACCGACAGCGGCGTGCTCTTGAGGAACGCTTCCTCATCGGTGGTGAGTGCTGTCTTCGATTTGATCTTCCCGGCGATGGACTGCATCTTGCCGGCCACATAGACCATCAGGTTCTTGTTGGCGTCGGTGATGTCTCCACAAGCCCCGGCGGTATCACGCCCCTGAGCGGAGCCGCTGATGAAGGAGTCAAAGCTGTTGTTCTTGTCGCACGGGGGAACGTACTGGGCCTGGTAGGTGGTGCCGGTCGTCGCCGGGCTCTGGATCACTACATCGCCAATGAAGCCGCGCACCAGCTTGACGTAATCACTATTCATCCCTTTCTTGCTGGCCAGGTTTTCCAGAACCGAACCGTCCCCGAATATCTGCAGGACTTCGGCCGGGCAACCGGCTGTGGCGCTGGTGGCCGAGGTCTGGGTAGTGCCCGGAACTCCCGGCTTGTTGCCGGCGTTGGCCTTCTGTTCGCTCTCGAACAGCTTGCTGACATCCTGGTAAAGATCCTTGGCGCCGCTCGATACCATGAAGTCGGTCTGGGCCGTCTTCATCTCCGCCTTCAGGCTGTCCGACATGACCGACGAAAACGGACTGGCAGCGGTCGCCACCAGCGCCTTGGCTGCCTTGCAGTCGTTCAGCTGCAGCGAGTTCAGTCGGTCGGTGATGGCTTCGAGGGTCTTGATGGTGTCGGCCACCTGGGGTGCCAGGGTTTTCAGAGCGATGTCGAAGGCCGCAGCCGGAGCCGCCGACAGGATGTTCTGGAGCTTCTGCACCAGGTAATCCACGTTCAGGAACGAGAAACCGCCGAGAAACATGTCGATGCCGCCGCAGCCGGACTTCAACTTCGGCAGCGAAGCGGTGAACAGGTGATCGTCGGTATTCGCCCACCGGGCAGAGTAGCTCCCGCCGGTGTAGTAGCCGCGCTTCGATCCTTCGTAGTAGCTGGGTGAGGTGGAACTTTTCTGCTGAACCCAGTCATCGACCCAGCCGGACCAGGACAGTACCGGGTTCAGGGCTATCGCTGCCGCCAGGCAGGCGGCGGTGGTTCTGGTACATACGGTTCGTTTCACACGGACACCTCTTCTCTGTCGCTGATGGACATGAAACTCACGGCTGTTCCTTATCCAGGAGGCGGCGCTTCTTCACATCAAAGCCGCCTCCCTTCTGGAATTCGTAGAGCGAATACTCTTCCGGGGAGATGTCCCCCTTCAGGAGACGCACGGCCCGGTATGCCTTGTCCTCGATCTCGTCGGCGGAAATGACTCCAGCCGAGACCGGCAGGTAATCCTGATTCCCTTTCTGGATCAGGATCAGCGTCGGGGTGATCTCCACGCTGAATTTGGCGGCCAACCCCGGATTCTCCTGAATGTTGACCCGCTTCACGGTCCAGCCGGTCTCGTTGGTGAACCAGTCTAGGATGCGGGACTGTTCGTCGCAGTAGCTGCAGTCGGGGCGCTGGAAATAGATCAGGGCGAAATCATCCCGGTTGTCCCGCAAGACGCGCTGCCGTTCCTCGTTGATTTGGGCGATCCGGGCCAGGTTGCCGGGGGTGGTGATCGGGTAATCCTTCTTGGTGGTCAGTTCCGGGTACTTCTGCCAGACGAACTGGGCCACATTAGAAAAGGCGAGCGCCTTCTTGCGGGCAATCTCCTGGACCTCGAAATACTCCTTCACATTCTCTTCGCTCGGCTTCTGGACCGCCTTTTTCTTCAAAGCCTCGGCGAACTCCTGGAACTGGTCGGGGTGCATCTCCCAGATCTGCTCATAGGTGTAATCCTTGAGGGACGGAGTGGGCTTGGCCGGTTTCTTCTTCCTGGCTGGCTTCTCGGCCTGCTTCTCCGGTTCCTTCTGGTACCACCACCATCCAGTGGCAGAATCGGTGTAATAGCCGGCAGAGGCAGATACGGACAGAGAGAGCATTGCCGCAGCCATCAACGGCCAACGCATTGTTCCACCTCCTTGTTCTTATGCTTGATATCTTTCACCATCCGCTTCAGTTGCGGGGTTTTCTGTTCTTCCAATGCCGACGGCATTACACCGAATGATTTTGCAGTAAAGGGAATCAGGAGATGTGAAAGGCGCTTGCCACCTCCGGTAATGATGGAAACCTGTGATGTGAAGTAGCCGTCAGCAACATGCTCGGTTGCCAGGGCTGATCTGGTTCTGGCCAGTTCCGTTACGACGGTGTACATCAGGTTGCGCTTCTCCGACTCGAAGCCTTCCGATGCACACACCATGGGATCATGGTTGCTTACCTCCTTGATGGTTTCCCAAAGCGCCTCGGGGTTGACATAGATCACCCCGTTGGGCATGGAAACCACTGACCACTGCTCACCTTTCGGAGTGGATTCCACAAGATTTATCTTTTTCTTCAACGAGGAAATTACCGCATCCGGATCAATACATGTCGGGATATCCGTTATTGCTGGCATGTACCTCTCTTTGGAGGGCGCAAACCCGAGAGGGTGTTCTCGTTCTTCTGAAGGGGGGTGTATCGTTCCGGCAGAGGCAGGCACAGAATCTCTCTGTACTGTTGACTGTGCGCCATTGCTTTCGAAACTGTTGTGCTTACGTTCCCGTAGGTCGGCATAAAGGGTTGCCAACTCCGCTTGACGAGCCTCATGGTCGCTTTGTTTGAGGCCATCCGTAAGGATGTTGTCGCACTTCATCAGGTGATGGCCGGTGACAGCGCGGCAGATGTCCTCCCTGTTAGGGAGAGTCATGAACTCCGGAATCCCTTTCAAAATGAGCCCGGCAATGATCGGATGGTCACCGCTGCTGTACATGCCGTCGTGGTAGGAGGGGATCTTGCCGAGGTCATGGGCCAGAGCGATGAGAATCATGTCTGCCAGCAGAGCTTCCTGGTCGGCCTTGGCAATAAAGTTGCGGGTGACCGCCAGCGTATGGCGGTACAGAGGCACTGTTTCCAGCAGGGCATAGGAGTCCTCGGCGTAGATGCGTTCCGCTTCATCCTTGTGTTTCCTGACAACGGAAGGACAGTCTCCCTCCTTGTCGAGCAGGGTGAGAATCATGATGATCAGGTTCCTGCGGACTCCATTGATAGATGACCGATGCTCGATCATTTCGCTGAAAAACTGCTCAATCTCATCGTGCTGAAAGGTTGGGCGTGGCGTATTTGTACGGTTCTTCTGGGTCTGCTCCCGCCAGAGGTTTGAAGCATCCTTGATTTCAACCTCACTGTCAGTCCAGAGGTGGCTCAAGTCAGACAACCTGGTTACTTCGGACGGTTTTTCCTCTTGCGGCGCTGGTGGTTGGTTTGGCAGCCATTTTCTGGTGCCGTAAATGGCAAAGCCGATCCCAACGGTTGCGGACATACCTAACAGCATCGTATTCATGGGGAGTCCGTTGACTCGGACTGGAAAGGTGACAGCATTGAGGTAATGACTGCCGGAGCCTCCGGGAATATGATCTTTATTTTGGGATTTCGGGCGTCGAGAGTTGTCCCCTTGAAGCGTCCCGAGTAGGTCATCATGTAGAATTCCCGCGGCTGGAGACTCAAGACATCCTGAACTCGCAAAATATCCTGCTCAACCTCACGGGTTGTAACCTGATTCGAGCCGAAAATCCCGGTCAGTACGTTCTGAACGCCGAAATGCTTGACTACGTAATCACTGGTCTCGGCATCGGAGCAGCGCATGAAGATCTTGGTGTTGGTGTTGTCGAGTATGCTCTTGCCGAACTCTTCTCCGATGACCGCATAGATCTGGTTCACCGATTGGGCGAAAGCGGTCACCATGACATCGGCTGATCCAGCCTTGGCGAACAGCTCTTCTACCCCCTGGTAAAGCAGGCTCTGTGCTTCATCGATAAAGATGGAAAGCGGTGGGTCGACCTTCTGCCGGTTGGAGAGGTAGACCCGGCCCACAAAGGACTGGATCATAGAGAGAAGCACCTTGCCGAGAGTGGCAGACGCCTCGCGGGTAATCATTGCGCCGGTATGGACTACCAGGATGACCCGGCCACCGGCCTCCAGATTATTGATGAAACGATTGGAATCGGCCTGGCCGATGATCTTGCCGATATTTCCCGAAGACAGTTCCATCAGTGCGGTGCGGAGAGTCGAAGACACCTTTGCGTAGTACTCCAGGGGTGATTTGAGGATGTCCTCCAACATGCCGGCAGTCAATGAAGCCTCGGGAGAACCGATGCTGCGAAGCGACTTCATGGTAGTTTCAAGGGATTCACGCCGAATGTTCTGACGGATGGTGTCAATGTTCATGATCGGCATGTTCCCATGCCTCTTGGCCAGGATGATGTAGGCGGAAATTACCGCAGTGGTGATTTCCTTGGCGATGTTCCGGTAAAATGGTTCGCGGCCACCCATTATGCCCGACACGATGTGCCCGACCAGTTCGTCCGGCATGAAATAGAAGGCCATCGGGTCGACAACGGCTGAGTATTCGGGAAAGATGGGAGTTACGAGCATCAGTTCTTCCAGGCGACCTGCATCTCTGGCGACCTCATAGATCTTGGTGAAGATCTGCTGGTCCCCTTTGGGGTCGAAATAAACCACCGAATACCCCTTGCGGATGTCCTGCTCGATCAGGTTCTCGCACAGGCGGGTCTTGCCGACACCAGTGGTGCCGAAGACAAATGTGTGTCGTTTTCTGTCGGCATCGGGTATGGCGATGGGAACGATCTTTGTCCGATGATCCATGTTCACACCGGTGCCCAAGTTGGTCATCGGTCCGGTCGGTTTAGCGATGCGTTTCTTGAATGGAAACATACAGGTGCTCTTCCAACTCCTTCCCGACGGAATTTATGACGTCCTTAGATATTCGTGACTGTGTCACTATGGTGCTGAAGGCGCCGGGAATACGTTTCAGGCACTGAATTCCGGAAATGCGGCTACGCTCCTGCAAGAGCAGACGTGGCAGCTCCTTCGAGATGCGGTTCAGTTGTACCTGGACCTTGGTTGACCTATGGTTGACCATGACCGGGACGACGCTGGTGATATGGAATTCCTTCACGGTTCCCGGAATGTAACGTCCGCGCTCATGTTTTGGCTGAAAACGGGTCGGGCAGATTCCGGAAAGGATCAGCCGCCGATAGTCGTCTGCTATTTCCAGAGTGACTATCAGTGTGCCATCGTCACCAACGCGTGTAATCTCTCCCGGGGCCGTATAGCCTCTCAGCTCCTTCAACTTTCCTGCTTCATTCAAGGTTTTCCGCATTTGCAGTTCCAGTTCGACCTGATGTTGCACATGCCGTCTTAATTTTCTATCTATGTCGGTGAAAGAAAGTGCTGTCGGCGCACCGCCAGGCGCATGTACGAGAATTTGCATTTGATCCTTGATCCTGACAGTGACATTTATCTTGAATGCATGAGTCAGTGTTCTGGCAACGGCCACCTCAATCGCATCCAGCGCGTCAGCTTCGGTCAAACCACTTTCAGAGATAATCTCAGCGGTGTTCACGGCCAAAAGCTTCTTCCCAAGGAGTGGCAAAGTTGTTTGCTGAAGCCACCTGAACTGATTGCGGACGGGATTGTTCGTGTTTGATGATGCGGGCTACTCTGGCGGCGTACCGATCACGTTTGGACGGTGTGCGGGAGTTGTAGCAGCCGACAGCCGGCCAGGTGTATCCGTAGTCCTGAATGCATTGGGAAAGAACCCAGGCGCCGACCATGACATTGGTGCATGGATCGGCAAGGTAGTTCCAGGAGATGCCGAGTCTGCGAAGCGCCGGTTCCCATGAGGAGTTGATCTGCATGAGGCCGTAATCGTACGTGCCGTTTGTGTTGTAGTTGATTGCCAGAGGATTGAAGCTGCTTTCCCCCTTGGAGATTGCATAGAGGAGTTGAGGCGAGATTCCGTACCTGTTACCGGCTTCTTCAAAACAGAAGGCGGATGCCGGATTTGATGAACCGACAGATATGCAAAGTAGGAAAACTAGAGTGGCGAAGCGCATGATTCCCCCTACGACTATAATCTATAGGGGGGGCAGGTGTAAGTGGGGCAGTTGTAAGCTTTGGACGACTTGGGGCTTGATGGTGCTATTAAGAGTTTATGTTGTTTTTCAGAATGGTGCTCGGTTTGAACGTTAGAATTCTTCTGGCCTCAATGGTAATGGCATCACCTGTTTGAGGATTCCTGCCTTTGCGGGCGTGCTTGTTTTTAATTTCAAATTTCCCGAATCCGGATATCTTTATATCCTCTCCAATCTCAAGGGTGTTCTTCAGAATGCTGAAAACCAACTCGACCATTTCAATGGAATCTTTCTTCGAAATTCCACACCGGTCGGAAACTCTTTCAACAATATCTGCCTTAGTCATTATTGCTCCGTTTGCCAGAAGATGATTGAAACCCCTCCCCCGGTTCGGGGGAGGGGAGAGGGGACAAAGTTACTCTATGTTGATAGAGATTCTCAAGGTGAAATATTCAGATCTGCTTCGAATGATCAAGCTAAACCACGATGGAACTATTTTCCATCTGCATTACTATCCTGCGGTTTGGGTGACAGAATGTTCAGTAACAAGGCTTCCCACTTCAAAAGGGCGTCTTTTTTCTCATTGTCATAACGATATTTATTGTAAACGCCGACTATGCCTGGCTTGATGTGATTTATGACTTCTTCGCCAACTTCGTCTGTAATGCCAACTCGTGCCATATTCGTGCGTGCGGTTCGGCGAAGATCATGCGGCGACCACGGCTTCATCCCGAAGTAAGGTTCTTTGCGCGCTTTGATTTTTCTGTTCCCAACAACTTTCACAACATCTTCGTCCAAATAACCTCGATTTATGGCTTGTGAAAGAGTGTTCTCGGAAATATGGCCTCTTTTCCCTCGGCCAGATGAGAAGATGTACCCTTTACCTTGTCCGATCAGCTCCAGAGCAGTGTCAGTCAAGTAGACTCTGTGCTCGCGCTCATTTTTGCCAGCAACCTCTGCAGGGATAGTCCACCATCTGTCTTTGATCTGATCACGGTGTATTTGTGCAACCTCTCCAGGGCGTTGAGCGGTTACCAGAATCAATTTAAGAGCACGCTTGACCTCGGTAGAGCTTGGTCCTTTGCTGATTTCTTCCCACGCCTTCACGATTTCGTCGTCATCAAGATGCCGGTCGTCAGTTTTGGGGGCAATCTTGGGGACAGATGCTGTGATCTCCTGGAACGGCTGAATCTCCGCCCACTCTTGCCGACAGGCATATTTGAACATTTGTCTGCCAAATTTCATCACGTTACGAGCCGATCCCGGGACCTTGGATGCAATTTGCTCGATGAGAGAAACAGCATGCTTGTGTCTGACAGAGGAAATTTCCATTTTGCCGATACCAGGAATGATGTGGGTCTTGATAGCGCTAAAGATAGTTTCTCGCCATCGAACTGAATGATTCTCCTTAGAGTATTTGACGTACCATATCGCAGCGAGCTGTTCTACGGTTATCGGGGTGTATCCTTCGGGGAGTTCATCCTCTATCAGGGAATCAAAGGAATCTTTTTCCAATTTCTCAGCAGCAAGGGCTGCAGCTTCAGCCTGAAGTCTAGCCTCATTTGCCAATCGAGATTGTTCCTCGATAGCTGTTCTTTTTTCCTCGCGTGGATCGATGCCGTTCTTGACGAGTTTATATGCGTCGTTGTAAGCTATCCGTGCATCACCCAAGGACATGGCGGGATAATTGCCGAGCAGTAGGTACCCCTTCTGCTTGTTCAGTTCAAAGATATACATAAATGTCTTTGTTCCTGAAGGCAGCACCTGGATCGCGAATCCTCGGCCCTCTCTTACGACATATTTTTTATCTTGAGGTTTGAGAGAGGTGAGGTAACGGTCGGTAAATTGTTTCATCGTTTTCCCCATTTTCTTTGCATCCGTTTTGCATCCGTTTTGAGTGTCGCTTGACCCCTTTGCATCCGTTTTGCATCCGTTTTATGGTTGGCAAGCGGGGAGGCAGACTGAAACATCTGGATACAGAAAATAAGGTAAAACATGAAATATGTCAATAGTATAGAGTTGGGTGATGATAAAGGCAGGAACTTTTTGAAAGACGCTGAAACATCAAAATGTCAGCTTCCCAAGCTGAAGGTCGCGGGTTCGAATCCCGTTTCCCGCTCCAAAAAATAACTAGCTACCTCGCGTAGTTATCGGCATAGAGCCCCTGTCTTTGACCAAAACTTTGACCAAAAGTGGCGGCAAGGAGAGGGGTTTTCGCCGTTTCAGGGGGGGCTGTGTAAAGTGACACCTGCTATTGCACTAATTTACACTTGGTTTTGCAGTGAATAACTTGTGGATAAATAAATGGCGGCTGATTCGGTGGTAAGCGGTTTGAAGTAATCGACTGCGGGAGTATGTCGTGGACAAAGGTGGACAGGTGGATAAACTCGGACAAAAGAAAAGGGGTTAGCCGGTTGGCTAACCCCTTGTTTTTATGGTGCCGAAGACTGGACTCGAACCAGCACACGGTTGCCCGCACAAGATCCTGAATCTTGCGTGTCTACCAATTCCACCACTTCGGCGTAGGGACTTAAATCTATAGCATCGTCTTGAAGCGATTGCAAGAATTTTTTAGTCATAGAGACGGTGTGGGGCGCATCTTCCATTGGGGGCATGTCAAGGAGTTGGCTTTTCTCTGCCTTTGCCGTATGTGGGAACTATGCTTGCCACCCTGCGAATCTGTCCCCTCTGCTGCGTAAACGCCAGCTCAATACGAGGCCGATTGGCAGAATTTTAATCGCGTTGACACTCAGGGGGGAAAGGGGTATATCACCTTATTGTTTTGCCGAGCCTGAATCTGCGTCGTTAAGCGGATTACAGGCTGATAATCCAAGCCCTTCCTCCTGCAGCAGAGGATGGCCCGTCCTGCAGGAATTCCTGATTCCCATGACCTCTTCAGTATCTCCAACAGGAGTCCGAAACAGGGAGCGGATCGATAAGCTCCTGGTGGACCGGGGGCTCGTGCAGTCCCGGGAGCGGGCCCGTGCTCTCATTATGGCCGGCCAGGTGGTGGTGAACGATCACCTGGTGGACAAGGCGGGAACCCAGGTGCCCCTTGATGCCGATATCCGGCTGAAGGGGGAGGATATCCCTTTTGTGAGCCGCGGCGGGCTCAAGCTCGCCCGAGCCCTCGATGAGTTTGGTCTCGATGTGACGGATCTGGTCGCCATCGACGTTGGGGCCTCCACGGGGGGATTCACCGACTGCCTCCTCCAGCGGGGGGCCCGGAAGGTCTATGCCGTTGACGTGGGGTACGGCCAGTTGGCCTGGAAGCTTCGCCAGGACCCACGGGTGGTGAACCTCGAAAAGACCAACATCCGGCACCTGGAGCCGGACGCCCTTGCGGAGCTTCCTGAACTGGCAGTCATCGATGCCTCGTTCATCTCCCTGGACAAGGTGCTCCCGCCGACCCTCCGTCTTGTCAGCGCCGGGGCGACGATTGTCGCCCTCATAAAGCCCCAGTTTGAGGTCGGAAGGGGCGAAGTGGGGAAGGGGGGAGTTGTGCGGGATGAACGAAAGCACCGCGAGGTGGTTGACAATATCGTTGCCTTGGCCGAATCCCTCGGTCTGTTTGTGGGCGGCATAACGGAATCGCCGATTCTCGGACCGAAGGGAAACCGGGAATTCCTGATCCATCTGCTAAGGCGGCCCGATTCCCCGACTCCATAACCCTTTACCTGACAGCTATGACCGTCCGTATTCTCCATACCGCAGACCTTCACCTGGGCGCCCCCCTGAAAAACTTCGGGGAGCTGGCCCGGGAGCGTCGGCGCGATTTCCTCAAGACCTTCGACCGGATTGTTACCTTGGCCATCAAGAGGGAGGTGGACTGCCTTCTGGTGGCCGGCGACCTCTTCGATGCCACCCAGGTGGAGGCCGAGACCGTGGGGCGCGTTCAGGAGGGCTTCGAACGCCTCGCGGGGAGGGGGATCCGTGTTGTCCTCATTCCCGGCACCCATGACAATGTGGTGTCAGCCGAAAGCGTCTACAACCGTACCACCTTTGACGGCGCCCATATCCTGAAGGAGCCGGTGGTGACGGAACCGCTCGCCCTGGAAATACGGGGAGCGACGGTCCGTTTCTACGGGTTCGCCTACCGCTCGGACCGCTCCCGGGAGGCCCTGGAGTCCATGCGCCGCCGGGAGGGTGGGGGAATCCACGTGGGGCTCCTCCACGGTTCCCTCAAGGGGAGTCCAGAGTGGGAGATGCGGAAGAAGGACATCCCCTTCACCACTGCGGAACTGGCGGCCCTGGGGCTCGATTATATCGCCCTGGGCCACTACCACAACGCCGGCTGCCTGGAGGAGCAGGGGCGGGTCATCGCCTGCTACCCCGGCTCTCCCGAGGGGAAGAGGTTCGGCGAAAACGGCGAGCGCTTCGTGTTCATCGTCGAGGTGGGGGAGGGGAGCGCGGCTGTGGAGAGGGTGCCGGTGCAGAGCCGCATCGTGGACGAGCTGACGGTGGACGCCTCCCTCTTCTCCGAGGCGGGGGCCCTGGAGAGGGAGCTGGCGCGCCTTGGCTCATCGGAGCTCATCGCCCGCATCCGGCTGGTGGGTACCGTGGAGGATCCCCTCGATGCGGCCAACCTGGCCGGCCGGCTCCAGGGGAAGTATGCCTGGCTCGAACTTCTGGACGAGACCGACCTCTACGACAGCGACCACGTGAAGCGGATGGAGCGGGAGGATTCGATTCGGGGGCTCTTTATCCGTAAAGTCCATGACCGGTTCGGGAGGGCGGAATCCGAAGCCGAGCGGGAGCTCTGCCGCGATGCCCTGAAGCTCGTCATGGGCCGCTTCCTGCGGGGAGGGGGGAACTGATGCTCTGGATAACCTCCGTGCAGCTTCCCGCTTTCGGCCGTTTCCGCGGGGAGGAGTTCACCTTCAGGCCGGGGATGAACCTGGTGTGCGGCAAGAACGAGACAGGGAAATCCACGCTTCTGGCCGCCATCGCCGGAACTATCTTCGGTTTCCGCAAAGAGAAGGATCGGTTCGTTCCCTGGGACGGCGGCGAACGGTGCGAGGCGCGGGTGAGCTTTGCCTACGGCGACCGGGAAATGACCATCGTCCGCGATTTTCTGACCGACCGGGTCCAGGCGGTGGAGCGCTCCGGGGATAGGCTCCTGTGGCGGTTCGAGGGGAAGGTGTCTCCGGCGGGGCGCAGCAGCGAGCGGGAGGAGTACCTGGCGAAGATCGAGGAAGTCTGGGGATTCGCCGAAGGGGATATTTTCCGCAACTCGGTCTACGTGGGGCAGCGGGATCTGAAGATCGAGGGGGATGGGGCCCTCACCACCCGCATCAAGCAGCTTCTTTCGGGGTTCTCCGAGATGGATTACGACGCGGTGGTGGAAAGCCTTGAAAAGGAGCTCTACGAGCTGACCAGGCGCCCCGGAGGACGGGCCAGGGACCGGGAGCTGGAGGAGGTGCGTGCCCGGATGGCGGAGCTGGCCGAGGCCTGGCGCGTGGCGAACCGGACAATGGAAGAGACGGGGAAGGCGGAAGCGGAGCTGGCTGAGCTTCGGCGCGTTATCGACGCCGGCCGGGCGGATCTTGATAAGGGTGAGAAGTACCTTCAGCGGGTCAAAAAATACCACGAGGCCGCGGGCCGGGAGGCGGCGCTCAAGAAGGAGTTCGACCGCATTCAGGCGGAGCGTGAAAAGGTGGAGGCCCTTGAGGCCCGGCGCAAGGCCGTCGAGGAGCAGCTCGCTCCCTTGGGGAGCCTGGCGGAACTGCCCGATGGGTTTGACCGGACCATCGAGTCCTACTGCGTCGCCAGCGAACGGCTGGAGCAGCTGGAGGAGGAGATGGCCGAGCTGGCCGGGGAGTCCGCCGACACCCGCGGGGTGCCCCTCGGCTTGCTCATTCTTCCCCTATTCGCATGGGGCGCAGCGGTCGTTGCCTGGTTTCTCATGCCGGCGGCTGCCTATGTGACGACCGGCATCGCCGTCGCGGCGACTCTGGCCGTTGCAGTTCATGCCGCTCGGCTGAGCAGCGCGCGGAATGTTGATGTGTCCCGCCGTCAGGGGAGGATCGACGCCCTTGCTGCCGAAATCGACCGGTTGCGGAGCGAGGCGGCCCGCCACGGGAAGGCGGTTGCGGAACGGTTGGGCGACCTTGACCCGGCCGCTGCCCGGGGGGTTCTCGAAGAGATCGAGGGAGTCCAGGAGCTTGCGGCGGAGCGCGGCCAGGTGGCAAGCGCCCTGCGGGTGCTCCCGCCCCTGGACGATCTCAAGGCCCAGGGGGCGGAGTTGGCCCGGGAGCTGGCCATGGTGCGGGAGTCCATGGAGAGTGTCGTCGGCAAGGGGTTTCCGGTCATGTCCCACGAGGAGTTTGCCGCCGCCGAGGAGAAGATGCAGCGGCTGGCGGGGGAGGTGAAGGAGAAGGAGCGGGCCGCCCTCGTCAAGGAGCAGGAACTGGCGGTGCTTCGCACCGGAGGACTCGACCTGGAGGCCATTGCCGAAGAGGGGGAGGAGCTGAAAATCCGGGAGCTGCGCCTCGTGCGGCGGATTGCTGCCCTGCGCCTTGCCGTGGAGCTGCTGCGGGAAACCCTTGATGAATACCGGGCCACCTACCTGGCCCGGCTCTCGGCGGAGATCAACGGTAAACTGTACAATCTCACTGCCGGCCGGTACCGGGAGGCCCGCCTCGACGACAACTTCAATCTCACCATCGGCGCCGATGGTACCCTTAGGCCGGCGGAAGCTTACAGTTGCGGCGTCCAGGACCAGGCCTACCTCGCCTCGAGGCTCGCCTTGGGGGGAATTCTCTCCCGGGGGAGAAAATTGCCTTTTCTTCTCGACGACCCTCTGGTAAATTTTGATGATGAGCGGAAAACCGCCGTTCTGGCTGCACTTAACCACATTGCCTCCGGCCACCAGGTCATTCTCTTTGTCCACGACGAGCGCTATCTCCGGCTCAAGGGTGCCGACCTCTGGCATCGAATCCGCATCGACATGAAAGGAAAACCGGATGGACAGCTGCATCTTCTGTAAGATCATCGATGGGAGCATCCCCGCCCGAAAAATCCATGAGGACGACGACCTCGTCGCCATTGAAGACATTAACCCGGTTGCTCCGCACCATATCCTCATCATCCCCCGCAAACACATAGTGAACGCCCTCGACCTGACCGCCGAGGATGACGCTCTCGTGGGGCGCGTCTTCCGGGCGGCCGCTGCCATTGCCCGGCAGCGGGGGGTGGACGGGCGGGGCTTTCGCATCGTGCAGAACACTAACGCCGATGCCGGCCAGTCGGTGTTCCATATCCATTTTCACCTCCTTGCGGGACGGCATCTGGGGTGGCCGCCAGGGTAGCCGAAACGGGCATTCTCAGTTGTTGTTCACCACGATACGCGGGAGGTTTATCCATGGTGCGCTCAGCATGCACTGCGATGATTCTGGCCCTGGCCGTGGCAGCCCATGCCGATATCTACCGGTGGGTGGATCAGGGGGGCACGGTCAACTACACCGAGGACCCCGGCAAGATTCCCAAAAAATACCGCAAGAAGGTGACGGTTATCTCCGAAGGGGGAGTTCCTGCCGCCGAGGTGACCGAAACGGCCATTGGGCAGGGGGAGAAAGGGAAGGCGCCGGAGTCTGGCGACAGGGATGCCGGAAACGCACCGGTCCCGAAGCGGGAAACCAGGAAGGCGGTTTACGGGGGCAAGGACGAGGATGCCTGGAAAGCCGAGTTCAGGACACTGAGGGGTGAGATAAAGGCCCATGAGGCAGAGCTTGCTGCCCGTCGGGCAAAGCTGGCCAACCCCGGTACCATGAGTCGCGGCGAGTTCCTGGGTATTCAGCGGGAAGCAAGGATGCTGGAGGAGAAGCTGTCCGGCCTCAACGGCAAACTGAACGCCCTTGAAGAGAACGCCCAGAGATCCGGCGTGCCGCTGGAGCTGCGGCAGTAGAAAAGAAAAAGCCCGGAGGGGGAGACCTCCGGGCTTTTTTGTAATTGACGCCCAGCGGGGATGCTTTCTCGCATCCGTCGGTAAAAACGGCTGTGAAGCCCGGCAGGACGCTCTTTTGCGACCGTCAGACCTGGTCTTTCACGGCTGTTTTCCCTTTTGGGGGCGGTTGTTACGCGCCTGACGGATAAGATATACGCACGCTGCGCCATTCCCTGGACGTCAATTAGTAATGTTGCTCCGGGATAACCGTATAACCGCTGGACCCTCTGACCATTGAGTAAACTGTTTGCCGGGGAGGCGCTTCAGGCTTCCCTTTGTCCGCGGGCGTGCTCACCGCGCCTGAACCCGTCCAGGTTTGCGGGTTAACCGTCAGGTCCCTCAACCGGTTGCTACCTGATTCCCAGAGCAATTGTCAAAGAGCGGCACCTTTTGCTTGAAGTGTAGCCCCGGCAAGGACGCTGTCAATGGGGACAGAAAAAAATTTTTCCCCGGATGCATCGGAATCGGATTGACACATGTGCCGGCGGCAAAGGGGGAGTCGATTGACACCATCGGGCATTATTGCTAGGGTAGCGTGATTTCGCCCGCAGAGGAGCATGCATGCAGTTCCCGCACATCGACCCGGTCTTTTTCCGCATCGGCCCACTGGAGTTTCGCTGGTACGGTCTGATGTACATACTGGGGTTCCTGTCCGCCTATTTCATTGTCCTTCGGCGAGTTCGGCAGCGGGCTCTCCCCCTTACGGCCGACGATGTGGCGGATGTGATCTTTTATCTGGCAGTCGGGGTCATTCTTGGCGGCCGTCTGGGGTACGTCCTCTTCTACAACGCTTCCTATTATCTCAGCCATCCCCTGAAGCTCTTTGCGGTATGGGAGGGGGGGATGTCGTTCCACGGCGGGCTTTTGGGGGTAGTGCTGGCGGGGCTCCTGGCGGCGAGAAAAAAGGGGATCGGCTTTTTCACCCTGGCCGATCTCTGCGCCCTCACCGCTCCGGTGGGGCTTGGGCTGGGGAGGATCGGCAACTTCATCAACGGAGAGCTCTACGGGCGTGTCACCGACCTGCCGTGGGGGGTGGTGTTCCGGGAGGGGGGCGAGATGCCGCGGCATCCGTCGCAGCTTTACGAGGCGATTCTCGAGGGGCCGCTGCTGTTCGCCATACTGCTGGTTGTCGGGAGGAAGAGGCGACCAGCGGGGGTCGAGTTCTGGACCTTTGTCGCCTGCTACGGTCTGTTCCGTTTTTTCGTCGAATTCTTCCGGGAACCCGATCCCCAGCTGGGATTGCTGGCGGGGCCGTTCTCCATGGGGCAGCTGCTCAGTTTCCCCATGTTCCTTCTTGGGGCGGCAATGGTGCTGATCGTCGTGCGGAGGGGAACAAGCACAGAGTAGCAAGCGCAGTCACGCACAGCAGCGCAGGCACTTGGTCATCTCCAGCATATTTCCGCCGTTGATCTTTTCGTACTTCACCGTATCCATAAGCTGCTTGATAATGAAAATCCCCCTGCCGCGGTCTTCGAGCTGGTCGAAGTCGGGGGGGGGGATGCTGTTGATGTTGAACCCCTGGCCGTCGTCAAAGACCCGGATGAGAAGATCCTGGTCCGTGATGTTGATGTAGACGTGGACCATCTTGTCCGGGTCATTGGCGTTGGCGTGCTTGATGGCGTTCACCATGGCCTCGGTGAGGACGAGGTTGATGTGGTAGGCGAGCATGTCCCGGTCGCCGTCGAAGCGGTCCAGCTCCCTGGCGATGTCTTCGCCGATCCTTCCGATGAGGCTCAGGTAGCGGGTCTGGTTCGGCACCTTGATGTCAACTTCGATCTCGTTCTTGTCCATCCCTCACACCCCTAGAAGTTCTCTACCGCTTCCGCCGTGGAGCCGAATATCTCAAAGACCCGGTGCAGGCGGGTCAGCTCGAACATGGATTTCACCTGGGGCTGAAGACTTGCCAGCTTGAGGCTCCCCTGGTGGGAGATGGCATTCTTGAAGCCGGACACCAGGGCGCCGAGGCCCGAGCTGTCGATGAAACGGACGTCGGTAAGATCCACGAGGATGTTCTTCTTCCCCTGCTCGAAGAGTTCCTGCATTTTTCCCTTCAGGTCGTTGGAGTTATGGGCGTCAAGGCGTTCTTCCTTCACGAAGATGATCAGGATTTCGTTTTTTTCCTCAGTCTTGAGATTCATGCTCCGCTCCTTGAATTAACGTCAATGTATGGTGTGCGATGGTGGTTATTGTACACCAAAAAGACTCGGTTCGCTCTTCTTTTGATTCATTAACATGCGGGCGGAAACACCTTGAAGGCGACCATGGAAATGTCGTCGTTGATGGTTGACGTGTCGCTGAAGCGTTCCACCTCGGCAAGGATGGTTTCGATTATTTCCTCCGCGGCCCGGGTATGGCTGCGGGTGAGGATTTCGCAGAGACGGCCCGTGCCGAAGAATTCCCCCGCCGGGTTCTGGGCTTCGGTGATGCCGTCGGTGTAGAGCAGCACCACGTCACCCTGCTGGAGAGGAATGACTTTTTCCTCGAATTGGACGTCACGCTTGACGCCGAGGATGAGTCCCTCGGCATCCAGCTCCATGCAGGCCTGCTGTCCCTCCCGGAAGATGAGGGGAGGGTTGTGTCCGGCGTTGGCGTAGGCGAGAACACGGTTCTCGGTGTCATATCGGACGTAGAACATGGTGATGAAGAGCTCGGCGGCGGAGAGGTCGTCGTGGAGCAGCTCGTTGAGGGTGGCGAGGATTTCCCCGGCGGTCTTGTCGGAGCGTGCCTGGGCCCGGAGGACGCTCCTGGTTTCCGCCATGATGAGGGCGGCGCCCACGCTGTGCCCCGACACGTCGGCGATGACCATGTCGATGTTGCTGGCGCCGTGCAGGAAGAAGTCGTAGTAATCTCCCCCCACGTGGGTTGCCGGTTTGCAGCGCCCTGCAATCTCGATTTCCCGCATTACGGGAGGCTGTGACGGCAGAAGCGACAGCTGGATCTGCTTGGCGATCTCCATTTCCTTGAGCACCCGGGCGTTTTCCAGCAGAACCCGTTCCTTCTCCCCCCGTTCCCGTTCCCGTGCCTCCATTTCCTTGACAATTCTGACTGCCTGGGCCAGCTGTCCCGCCAGGCTCTCCAGGAGATCGAGGAACGGCTCGTTGAAGAGGCCGACGATGTTCTTGGAGAAAACCGACAGAATCCCCAAGGGGGGCTCCCCCTTGCGGGCAATGGGGATGTGGGCGAAGGATCTGATTCCCTCCCGCGCCATGAGGTCCCGCGAAATCGGTTTGGTGATGTACTGGGTGTCGTTGACGAACTGGATCCGATTGGCCAGGAATGCCTCGCCGATGTATGTCTCGCTTTCCGGTTCCCAGTCCTTGCCGATGATGCCGGCGATCCCCTTGCCGCGGTAGCTCCTGACCCGCAGAATTCCGTGATCGTCAATGAGACGGATGACTGCCAGGTCGAGCTTGAACTCCTTGAGGACGAGGGCCAGGAGATCGTCCATGATGATCTGGAGGTCAAGGGTCCGGTTCATGAGTTCCGACGCCTTGAGGCGAACGTAGAGGGCCTCCCGGCTTTCGGCCAATGATGCCTGGACCGTGCTGAAGATATCGTAGACCGGTTCCATCCGGGATCCCTGGTCCGAGAGATAGCTCTCCACGATGGCGCCTGCCGCCGCCGCCCCCACCGACCCTGCCAGGGTCTTCTCGGTGAAGCGCTTCAGTTTCGGCAGCTCAAACTCCGATACCCCCCCCTGGGCGGTAATCTCCCGGCTGCCCATGTATTCGGTTATGGCGGCATTGGCCTGTTTTTCACCGATGAACTTCGACATGAGATTCACGAACTGCATGATGGTGAGCGGTTTCGACATCCGCTTTGTTTCCCAGGGGACGCCGTTGCGCTCCGAGGTGAAGACGTCCACGAACTTCCGCACCTGGTCCCGTTCCTTCTCGCCTTGGGGCAGGAGAATGGAGAGGGCCACGTAACCCCCCACGTTGAAGAGCATGCTCCAGAAGAGGGAGTGGGACCAAATGTCGAAACCGGCAAGGCCGAAGAGTTCCGTCGGTTTGAGCAGGGCGATGCCGAATGGGCCTTCGTCGAGTATTGTCCTCGGGAACCACCCCGACATGATGAAGGAGGGGATGAGCAGAGTGTAGAGCCAGAGTATGAAGCCCATGACGATGCCCGTCAGTGCTCCCGTCTTGTTTGCCCGACGCCAGTAGAGCCCCCCCACGAGGGCCGGTCCGAACTGGGCCGCTGCCGCAAAGGAGATCAGTCCCATGTTTACCAGCATGAAGGTCTCGCCCACCACCGTCTGGTACAGGAAGCCGAGGAAGATCACCAGGGCGATGCAGAGACGCTTCAGGTTGATGAGCATGGCCGGGAACCAGGGGCGCGGGGTCAGCCGGACCACGATCGGCATGAGCAGATAGGTGACGAACATGGTGGAAATGGCCACCGACTCCACCATCACCATCCCGGCGGAGGCGGAGAATCCCCCCAGAAACGCCAGCAGAGCCAGCCACGAGTGGCCGCTCTGGAGCGGGAGGGAGAGGACGAAAAAGTCGGCGCCGAGGGCGCCGCCGGTATGGAGGATGCCGCCGAGGGCGATGGGGACCACGAAGAGGTTGATGAGGAACATGTAGGCCGGCAGGAGCCACATTGCCTTCTTGATATGGTTCTCGTCGCAGTTTTCGACGACCATCACGTGGAACTGGCGGGGGAGGAACATGATGGCTCCCATGGAGAGGTAGAGGGTGGTGAGCCAGCGGGCGTAGGTGGTTTCCCCGGGACCCCCCAGGGTGGTCAGGTGGTTGAGCAGGTCGCCCTGCTGGGCGTCGAAGCGGGAGAAAATGTCGCCGAACCCTCCGAAGAGGCCATAGGTGACGAAGATGCCGACGGCGAGGAACGAGGCCAGTTTGACCACCGATTCCACCGCCACGGCGGCCACCAGTCCCTCGTGGCGCCGTTCCGTGGAAACCAGACGCCGGGCGCCGAAGATCATGCTGAAAATGCTCAGGATGAGGGCGGCGAAGAAATTGGTGTGCAGCGAGAAGGGGTAGTTTTTGTGGAGCAGGGGGAGCTGGATGTAGGGGTAGCCGCAGATGATGTCGAAGGTGCTGGAAACCGCCTTGAGCTGCAGGGCGATGTAGGGCATGACCCCGATGATGGCAATGACGGTGATGACGGCGCCGAGCCACTGGGACTTTCCATAGCGGGAGCTGATGAAGTCGGCGATGGAGGTGATGTTGTTCTCCCTGCTGATCCGGACGATCTTGCGCAGGAGGAACCACCAGGTGAACGCCATGAGGGTGGGGCCCAGGTAGACGAGGAGAAAGTCGAGGCCGGTGGTGGCCGCCTTGCCGACGCTGCCGTAAAAGGTCCACGAGGTGTGGTACACGGCGATGGAGAGGGCGTAGACATAGGGGTTCGCGATGACGCTTTTTCCTTCTTCCCGCTTTCGGTCGGCATAGTAGGCCACGCCGAAGAGCAGGACGATGTAGAGAAGCGATACACCGACCACCAGTTCAATGCTGAGGATCAATGCTGATCTCCTTCGTCCTGCTCGTCCTCGGGCTGGTCAATGGCCCTGGTAAAGAGGTGGATGACTCCTATGGATATGGCCCAGCCCCCGATGAAATAGAGGTAGAGCAGGGGGATGGAAAAGATCCGGTACGGCTTGTTGAAGATCTGGATGAACGGATAGTTCATCATCACGAGGCCGAGGATGAAAAAGATCACCCACGATTCACGCAGGTTGAGCCTTTTGAAGAGGGCATGTCGCAATTTCATCCACACGGCAGTATCCCCATGGCGTCAAGGAGGCCATCCAGCATCTCGGTGACCGGCTTGGAAGTGTCGATCCTGATAACGCCTGCTTCGCCGGCGGAAGGGACTTCGAACTCCCCCTTCTGGAGGAGATAAATGTCCCACCGGCCGTCGGAGACTTCGTCGCCCTGTTTCTCCCTGGCCTCCAGGCGCCGCCGGATGGTCTCTTCCGGGCAGATGGCGTGGAGCAGATGAAAACGGGCGCCATGGCGGGCGGCCAGCCGCCGGAAGGCTTCACGGTCTGCGCGGCGGCGGAAGGTGGCGTCGACGATGATGCCGCGCCCTGCCGCAAGGGCCCTTTCGGCCCGCCGGTACAGCTCTTCGTAGGTGCGGACGGTGGCCGCGTCCGAGTAGATGCCTTCCGCGTAACGGTCCCTGCGGCGTTCCGTCGGTGCGAGGCCCGTCAGCTCTTTTCTTACCACATCGGAGCCGGCCGTTTCCAGTCCCAGATCAAAGGCGAGTTCCCGGGCCAGGAAGCTTTTGCCGGATCCAGTGGGACCGCAGGTCAGGATGAGCGACGGGGGGAGAGTCTGGCGGGCGATGTAGCCGCGGGCCAGGCGGAAGTAGCGGCGGGCCCGCTCCCTGGCCGCCTCCTTTTCCCCCTGGGGAATCTGCGGGTCCAGGAGCCGCATGCTTTCCACCTTTCCCCTGACGCAGGCCCGGTAGGTCTTGTAGAAGTCGAGGATCTCGGTTACGCCCCGTCGCCGGTTGTCCGGATGTACTCATCGAGGAATGGCCCACAGAGGTCCGGTCTGCGGTTCACGTCGAAATCCATCAGGAGAAACGCGATGTCGGCGGCTGTGTCGCCGCAGCGGAAACGGGGGGTGAACTCGATGCAGTCGAAGATGCAGATGCCTCCGTCGGTGTCGAGGCAGGTGTTCCCCATGTGGAGGTCGCCGTCGCAGTCGCGGATGAAGCCGCCGGCAACGCGGCGGGCAAAGATCTCCGCATTGTCTCCGATGAAGCGGTCGACCCACTCTTCCATGAGCCGCTGGTCCCGGCGGCTCAGGGTGTCCCCCTCGAAACGGCGGGTCTGCCGGAAGTTTTCCTCCCAATTGGCACGAATCGTCTCGATGCTGCCGTAGCCGTTGATCTCGCTTCCTCTCTCGGCCCGGAGGTGGAACTCGCCGATGACCCGGGCGATGACGCGAATCTCGTTCTCGGAAATTTTCCCTGCGGCCACCAGCCGGTCGAGCATGCGGTCCGCCGGAAGCCGTTTCATCTTGACCGCATAATCAATGATCCGTCCCGTGCCGGCGAAACTGGCTCCGCCCCCTGCCTCCCGAATCTCCACCACGCCCAGGTAGATGTGGGGGCAGAGGCGGCTGTTGAGCCGAACCTCTTCGTTGCAGTAAAAGCGGCGCCGATCGAGGGTCGAAAAGTTCAGAAATCCCAGATCCACCGGTTTTTTGACCTTGTAGGCGAAACGGTCGGTGAGAAAGATGTAGGAGACATGGGTCTGGACGAGCTCCACCGCCCCGGTCTGTTCCGGGTAGGCGGAAGGTAAGAGCAATGACCTTAAGAATCGTTGTTCCATGCCGTCCCCACAGGGCGGAAAGTTACGATAAACAGTATCATAAACGCCGGTCAGCGCAAGGTTTGCGGCTCCTTATATTCATTTGACGGGTCATGGTTATTGTGTTAGCTTTCCTGGGTGGTTCCGGGCGCGGATCCTGCCCCGGAAGAGGCCGGCCATCCTGACAGAAGCAAGCCTTTTCACTCTCTGTCCATCCTGAAGTACTTTCACTTGTCATAGAGACAACACCGGAGAACTGAGCAGCCATCGAGCGCCTTTTCCCGCATCTGGCAGACGCAGGCACGGGTAACTGCATGAAAAAACGTATTGTCGCGGCATTGTTCCTGACCCTTTCGCTCCTCCCGGGGTGCGCCACAAACAGTGTGGGGAAGCCGGTTAGCGCCAATGAGCTCTCATTTCGACCGACAGTCGACATTGCCGGGTCGAGGGCCCTCTACATCTTTTCCCTGGCGCGTCTGCGCGAGATCGAGGGGGATCTGGAGGGCGCTCTGACGCTGCTGAACGGCGCCATCGAGGCCGATCCCAATGCCCCGTTTCTCCACACCGCCGCCGCCGAGATCTACCTCAAGACGGCCAAGCTCGACGATGCGCTGCGGGCCTGCGAAAACGCCATCCGTCTCGACCCCGGATTCAGGCCGGCCCGGGTCATGGCGGGAACCATCCTGGCAAACCTGAAGAGGGACAAGGAGGCAATCGGGCATCTCACGAAGGCCATCGAGCTCGACCCGGCCAAGGAGGACGCCTATCTCCTTCTCGCTGTCTCCTCCGTGCGGGTCTTCGACTACGAGCAGGCGGTCAGCACCCTCAAGTCCCTGGTCAAGACCGATCCCGAATCGGCCCTGGGCTACTACTACCTGGGCAAGACCTACGACCAGATGAAACTCCACAAGGAGGCGGCCAACTATTACAAGAAGGCCATCGAACTCAAGCCCGACTTCGAGCAGGCCATGATCGACCTGGGGATTTCCCAGGAGGGGCTCGGTCTCCATGGAGATGCCATCGCCACCTACCGGCAGTTGCTGGAAACCAATCCATTCAACATGAACGTGCTCCAGCATCTGGTACAGCTCTATCTTCAGCAGCAGCAGCTGGAGGATGCTCTGCCGCTCCTTGTCGGAATGAAGGAGCGGGGAGTCGGCGGACTGGAGACCCTGCGCAAGATCGGGCTCATCTATATGGAGCTGGAGCGTTACGATGAGGCCATTGCCGAATTCGAGCAGATCCTTGCCCGGGAGCCCAATGCCCACCAGGTTCGCTTCTATGTGGCTAGTGCTTACGAGGACAAGGAAGAGTTCGGCCGTGCCCTTGAGGAGTTCGGCAAGATACCTCCGGGAACCGTCAACTATGTAGAGGCCCTCGGGCATATTGCCTTCATTCACCGGGATATGGACGCACCCGAAAAGGGGATTGCCGTCCTGAAGCAGGCCATCGCCGCGAACCCCGGCCAGCTGGATCTCTATCTCTATCTGGCCGGGCTGTATGAGTCGATGGAAAAGTATGCCGAAGGGCTTGCCGTTCTGAAGGATGTTGAGGGGACCTTTGCCGGCGATCCGCGGCTTCACTTCCGGATGGGCACCATTCTGGACAAGATGGGGAACAAGGAAGAGTCCATTGTCCGGATGAAGCGGGTCATCGCCATTGCGCCCAACGATGCCCAGGCCCTCAACTATCTGGGCTACACCTATGCCGAGATGGGAATCAAGCTGGACGAGGCCCTCCAATACCTGAAGAAGGCGGTGGAACTGCGTCCCGACGACGGTTTCATCCTCGACAGCCTCGGCTGGGTCTATTTCAAATTGAAGCGTTACAACGAGGCGGTGCCGCTTCTGGAGCGTTCCCTCGAAATCGTGGAAGACGACCCAACCATCATGGAGCACCTGGCCGACGCCTATGCGGCCACCCGCGAATACAGAAGAGCCCTGCAGCTTTACAAGAAGATCCTTGATGCCGATCCCGGCCGCAAGGACATCATCGAAAAGAAAAGAAAGGTCAGGGCGGAGAGTCTGGAGAGATGACGGCACGGCTGCTCTGCTGTCTTGCCGCGATGGTCATTCTTGTTTCCTGCGGCAGCGGCACCCCCATTTCCGAGCCGCCCCGGCGGGGGGGCGGGGCACCCGCCAGCGGCGACGCCCTGGTGGTCGGCACCATCGGCGAGCCCTCCAACCTGATTCCCCTCCTGGCTTCCGATTCCTCGTCCCATGACGTGGCGGGAAACGTCTTCAACGGTCTCGTGAAGTACGACAAGAACCTGGAACTGGCGGGGGATCTGGCGGAGTCGTGGCAGGTTTCCCCCGACGGCCTCACCATCACGTTCAAGCTTCGCAAGGGGGTGAAGTGGCATGACGGCGCCGAGTTCACCTCCCGGGATGTGCTCTATACCTACCGCGTCACCGTCGATCCCAAGACCCCCACCGCCTATGCCGAGGACTTCAAGCAGGTAAAGAGCGCCGAGGCCCCCGATCCCTACACCTTTCGCGTCACCTACGGCAAACCCTTTGCTCCGGCCCTGGCCTCCTGGGGAATGAGCATCCTGCCGGCCCACCTTCTCGAGGGAAAAGACATCACCAAAAGTGAGCTCTCCCGCCGTCCCGTCGGGACCGGGCCCTACCGCTTCAGGGAGTGGGTCGCGGGGCAGAAGCTTGTCCTGGAGGCCTTTCCCGACTACTTCGAGGGGCGCCCCTACATCGACCGCTACATCTACCGGATCATTCCCGATACCTCCACCATGTACCTGGAGCTGAAGGCCGGCGGCCTCGACATGATGGGGCTCACCCCCGTGCAGTACGCCCGCCAGACCGACACGCCGGAGTTCCGGGCCCGCTTCAACAAGTTCCGCTATCCGGCTTCGGCATACACCTATCTGGGGTACAACCTCCGCAATCCCCTCTTCGCCGATCGGCGGGTCCGCCAGGCCATCGCCTGCGCCATCAGCAAGGAGGAGCTGATTCACGGGGTGCTCCTGGGGCTGGGGCAGGTGGCCCACGGCCCCTTCAAGCCGGGGACCTGGGCCCACAACCCGCGGGTGAACGACTTCGGCTACGATCCGGCCCGGGCGAAGGCCCTGCTGGCCGAGGCGGGGTGGCGCGCGGCCGGTCCCGATGGCATCCTCATGAAGGACGGCAAGCCCTTCAGCTTCACCATCCTCACCAACCAGGGGAATGACCAGCGGCTCAAAACCGCCCAGATCATCCAGCGCCGGCTTGCCAAGGTGGGAATCGACGTGAAGATCCGGGTCCTGGAGTGGGCGTCGCTCCTCACCAACTTCATCGACAAGCGGAACTTCGACGCCCTGATCATGGGATGGACCATTCCCCAGGACCCCGATATCTTCGATGTCTGGCATTCCAGCAAGACCGGACCCAAGGAGCTGAACTTCATCGGCTTCAGCAACGCCGAGGTGGACCGCCTCATCGAGGAGGGGCGCCGGACCTTCGACCAGGAGAAGCGAAAGCGCTGCTACTGGCAGATCCAGGAGATCTTGGCCCGGGAACAGCCCTATACTTTTCTCTATGTTCCCGACGCCCTCCCGGCGGTGAACGCCCGCTTCCGGGGGATCGAGCCGGCGCCGGCGGGGATCATGCACAACATCATCCGGTGGTACGTGCCGAAGGAAGAGCAGGTACATTAACAGCCGGGACCGGGGACCAGGGACCAGTAAAGGCATGGAGTCTTTCCCGGTTCCCGGTTCCCGGTTCCCGGTTCCCGGTCCCTGGTTCTCGACTTTATGATCAATTATCTTGCAAAACGTCTCATTATGATGGTTCCGCTGCTGCTGGGGATCACCCTCATCTCCTTCGTAGTGATCCGTCTGGCCCCCGGCGAGCCGGTGGAGGCCATGACCGCCATGAGCCCCAAGATCACCGCCGAGACCAGGCAGCGGCTCCGGGAATTCTACGGTCTCGACAAGCCGCTCCACGTCCAGTACGTCACCTGGCTCAAGCAGGTGGCTACCCTTGACTTCGGCAATTCCTTCGCCCCTGACAACCGGCCGGTAACCGACAAGATCAAGGAGCGGATTCCGGTCACCATCTCCCTCAACGTCATTGCCCTGATTCTGGAGTTCGGCCTGGCGATCCCCATCGGCATTTTTGCCGCCACCCACCGGGATTCCATCTACGACAAGGGGATTACCGTCTTTGTCTTCCTGGGTTTCGCGGTACCCACCTTCTGGCTGGCGCTCCTCCTCATGTACTTCTTCGGCGTGAAGCTGGGGTGGCTCCCCATCTCGGGGCTCCATTCCCTGGGGAGCGAGAACCTGTCCCCCCTGGCCCGGTTCGCGGACCTGCTGAAGCATCTGATTCTCCCGGTTTCCGTGGCCACCTTCGGGAGCCTGGCGGGGCTTTCCCGCTACATGCGCTCCACCATGCTGGAGGTGATCCGCCAGGACTACATCACCACGGCCCGGGCCAAGGGGCTCACGGAACGGGCGGTCGTCTACCGCCATGCCCTGCGCAATGCGCTGCTGCCGGTCATCACGCTTCTCGGCTTCTCGCTCCCCGGCCTCATCGGCGGGAGCGTCATCTTCGAGACCATCTTCGCCATTCCCGGCATGGGGCAGCTCTTCTTCCAGGGGGTCATGGGGCGGGATTACCCGCTGGTTATGGGTATCCTGGTGATCGGTGCCTTTCTCACCCTCGTGGGCAATCTCCTGGCCGACCTCTGCTACGCCGTGGCCGATCCCCGGATCAGGCACGGGAGGGGGCAGGGATGAGTTACCGGGACAGCTGGTTCCATACGGTATTCTGGAAGCGGTTCCGGGGGAACCGCCTCGCCGTGGCCGGGGGGGCGGTTGTGCTCCTGCTCTTCGGGGTGTCGTTTCTGGCCCCTGTCATTACCCCCTGGGACCCCCACGCCATCGATGCCTACCACGTGCTGATGCCCCCCTCCGCGGACCACTGGTTCGGCACCGACGAGCTGGGGCGCGACGTCTTTACCCGGGTGATCTACGGGGCCCGGATCTCCCTCAAGGTGGGGTTTGTCTCCGTGGGGATCGCCGTGGCCATCGGGGTGGTGCTGGGGCTTGTGTCGGGCTTCTACGGCGGTATCATTGATACCGTCATCATGCGGTTCGTGGATATCATGCTCTGCTTTCCCACCTTTTTCCTGATCCTGGCGGTGATCGCCTTTCTGGAGCCGTCCATCTGGTATATCATGACGATTATCGGGCTTACAGGCTGGATGGGGGTGGCGCGGCTCGTGCGGGCCGAGGTGCTGTCGCTACGGGAGCGGGATTTTATCCTGGCGGCCCGGGCCCTGGGGGCATCGGATGCGCGGATCATCTTCCGCCACATCCTCCCCAACGCCCTTTCGCCGGTGCTCGTCTCCGCCACCCTTGGGGTGGCCGGGGCGATACTCACCGAGTCGGCCCTGTCGTTTCTCGGCATCGGGGTGCAGCCCCCGACCCCAAGCTGGGGGAATATCCTCACCTCGGGGAAGGACTACATCGAGTTCGGCTGGTGGCTCTCCCTCTTCCCCGGACTCGCCATCCTGGTGACGGTCCTTGCCTACAACCTGCTGGGGGAGGGAATTCGCGACGCCCTCGACCCGCGACTGAACCGCTGAAGCGTTATAGGAAATTTGAGGAGTCCAATGCCAGAAACCAACCAACCTACCCGGGAGCAGGGGGAAGAGACCGTCATCAACAAGGACGACTTCGCCATCGTGACCGTGGATGACGAGATCAGGGCCGACGGGCTCTGCAAGGCGCTGCTCAGACAGTTCTACGATTGGCTCCAGGCAGGGGGGATGCCCCCCCAGGAGGCAACCCTCGTGGCCAACGGCGCCGATTACTATGTCCGCGATTTCCTCGTGGGGTACAAGCACCGCAGCCTCTTCGACGAGCGGCCCGGCATCGTCCGGCAGTTCGCCGGCAACTGGTACATCGTCAACACCGTCGAGCCATCCCTGGAGGAGCTTGCCGGTCACCTGCGCGGCGTCTGTTCCTTTTACCGCTTCCTCCGCGGCCGGGGGCTCATCGACGGCGATTTTCTGTCTGCCATGGAACAGGAGTGCGGCGATGAAGCCTTCTACGAAGGCCGCATCAGGAGCTTCTGGGAGATCGAAGGTGATGGTTACCTGGCGTGGGAACGGGAATGTTCACTGAAGCAAAACTGAGATCAGGGAGGAGAACCATGAGATTCGTACGACTGCTGTTGCTGCCCCTCGTCGTCATCGGACTGCTGGCCGGCTGCGCCGTCAACATGGCAGATATCCACGGTTTCAACATCATCTCCATCGAGCAGGAGAAGGAACTCGGCACCAAGTTCGCGGCGGAGATCGAGAAACAGTATCCGGTCTACAACGACCCCGAGGCCCAGAAGTACATCGACCGGCTCGGCCGCAAACTCCTGACCGGTGCCCGGGAGGTGAGCTTCGACTACGTCTTCAAGGTGGTGAAGGATGACAGCGTCAATGCCTTCGCCATTCCCGGCGGCCGGCTCTATGTCCACACGGGGCTCCTGAAGGCGGCCCAGAGCGAGACGGAGGTGGCGGCGGTCATGGCCCACGAGATCAGCCATGCGGTGGCCCGCCACGGCACCCGCCAGATGACCCAGCAGTACGGCTATTCCCTTGTTCTCTCCCTGGTGCTGGGCCAGAATCCGGGCGTGTTGACCCAGTTGGCCGGGGAGCTCTTCGGCAAGGCCGGCATGATGTCCTACAGCCGGGAGTACGAGAACCAGGCCGATTTCCTCGGGGTGGAAACCATGTCCAAGGCCGGCTACAACCCCCAGGGGATGGTCTCCTTCTTCCAGAAGCTGGACGCCATGGGCAAGCAGGAATCGAGTTCCCTTGCCAAGTTCTTTTCTTCCCATCCCCTTACGTCGGAGCGGATCCAGCGGGTGCAGGCGGAGATCGCCAAACTTCCACCCCGCAGCTACCCCCTGGTGGATAATGCCGAGCTGCAGAAGATCAAGGCCCGCATCAAGTGATGAACGACCGTGACCAACGCTGGGACCGGATAGCCGGCAAGCTGGACCAGCTTCTGGACCGGTTCGATCGGCTTCTGGACCTTCATCTGCCGCCCCCTTCGCCCGGTGGAGAGTTTTTCGCGCACCACCTTGCCTTCCGCTGGCGGCGGGCAGGGGATGGGGGATCGTTCCTGCCGGTGGAGCATCCCCACCTGCCTGATCTGGATGATCTGGTGGGGATCGATCTGGTCCGCGACGAGCTGATCCGCAACACCGGCCAGTTCGTGGCCGGCTATCCGGCCAACAATGTCCTGCTCTGGGGCGAGCGGGGGACCGGCAAATCCACCTGCGTGAAGGGGCTCCTGCGGCGCTTTTCAGGGGATGGCCTGCGGCTTGTGGAGGTGCTCCGGGACGATCTCTTCACCCTCCCGGCCATTGTCGCGCCACTTCGGAGGATGCCCCAGCGTTTCATCCTCTTCTGCGACGACCTCTCCTTCGGCGAGGGGGAGGGGGGGTACCGGGAGCTGAAGGCCCTCCTTGAGGGGGGGATTGAGGAGCGCCCTTCCAATATCCTCTTCTACGCCACATCCAACCGGCGTCACCTCCTTCCGGAGCGGATGGAGGACAATCTCGGGGGGGAAATCCATCCCGAGGAGGCGGTATCGGAAAAGCTCTCCCTGGCCGACCGCTTCGGCCTCAATCTGAGCTTTTATCCCTTCGACCAGCCCACTTACCTTGCCATCGTTGCGCGGTATGCCGAAAAGTATGCTCTGCCGATAAGCGGGGAGGCCCTTCGGAGGGAGGCGCTGCAGTGGGCGCTCTTCAAGGGGAGCCGCTCCGGCAGGGCCGCGCGGCAGTTTATCGACGATCTGGCGGGGCGGCTGCGGCTGCCGAACAGTTTACTCCAGGAGAAGAAGTAGCAGATGGCTTACAAGGTGCGCAGTGTTGCGGCGGTCAAGCCGGGCAGGGGGGGGGCGCGGCCGGCATCGCCGGGGCCCGACCTGGCCAAGGAGCCCTGCTGAGGCCCCAAGACTCCCGCGGTCAGCGGGACCATCAGCGAGAATGTCCCCGGCTTTGTCCGCTGGCATGAAACCCCTGCCGGCCGGGTGCCGATCATTTCCACCGACCTTCGGTTTGTGGACCGGCTTGGCGCCTGGAAGGCCCGCTGGGGGATCGGGCGGATGTCCTACCTGGTGCCGCCGGGGCTCTATGGCATCGGTTCCCCCGGTCCCGACGATCCGGTGGTTGTGACCGCCAACTACAAGATGAGCTACGACCTGGTCCGCCGTGCGCTCGGAGGAAGAAGCGTCTGGCTCCTTGTGCTCGAAACCTTCGGCATCAATGTCTGGTGCGCCGCCGGCAAGGGGACCTTCGGCACCGATGAGATAGTCCGCCGGGTGAAGATGACGGGGCTCGCCGGGGTGGTTGGCCACCGGACCCTGATCCTACCCATTCTCGGCGCCCCCGGCGTGGCCGCCCACCTGGTCGCCCGGCGGTGCGGATTCCGCGTTCGCTACGCCACGATCCGCGCCGCCGACCTCCCCGAATACCTCGATAACGGCATGGTAACCACGCCTGACATGGGCCAGCTTACCTTCACCGCCCGCGAGCGGCTCGTTCTTGTTCCAATAGAGCTGGTTACGGCCGTGAAGTGGGCCGTGCCGGTCATGGCACTGATGGTGGCCATCTCGCTCCTTTCGGGAGAAGGCTTTTCGTTTTCGACTCTCGTGTCTCCCGTGGTGCTCTGCGCTGGTACTGTCATGGCTGGTGCCGTTGCCGCGCCGGTACTTCTCCCCGTGCTTCCGGGCAGGAGTTTTGCGGTGAAGGGGGCGATAACTGGTGGCGGGTGGTCAGCCCTGCTCCTCTGGGCGGGGTGGGGGAGCGGAAGGTGGCTCGACGCAATGGCCCTCGTTCTTGCAGTGACTTCGGTCTCAGCCTTCCTCGCGCTCAATTTCACCGGCAGCACCCCCTTCACGTCCCGCTCGGGAGTGAAGAAGGAGATGCGTCTTGGATTGCCGGTCATGGCGGCGTCATTGCTCGCCGCACTATTTCTCTGGATCGCGGCCCGGTTATCCTGAGGCCGCAAGGAGTCCATTGCCGTGAAAGGGTTCGCCCACCTCACCAATGTTGCCACCCTCGAACTCGACCGTGACGCCTGTGTCGGCTGTGGCATGTGCGTGGCAGTCTGTCCCCATCAGGTGTTCATCCTGCAAGGCACGAAGGCGGAAATACGGAATTTCGACGCCTGCATGGAATGTGGTGCCTGCGCCGTCAACTGCCCCGTGGGCGCCATCGACGTCGATTCCGGAGTGGGGTGTGCCTCGGGGCTGATAAATGAATGGGTTGCCAGCATACGTGGCAGCAAGACCGGAGGGGGCGGTTGTTGTTGAGCGCAGTGCATGTTGGTGATTGACTTGTCTGTGTGATGGTGATAATGAGTTATTTCAAAAATTTGAACCACTGGAGGGATCAAGGATGAACGAGACGGGAAGAAGGCTGGCACGACTCATCATCGGTGTGGCTGTTGCCGCATCGGCAGCAGCGGCGTTTGCTTCCGGCGGTGGCGTGGGGGTCAGCGCCGATGAAGCGCTCCAGCGCCTCATGGATGGAAACAAGCACTACGTGGAAGGGCAGATGACAGCCTGCCGCCTGTGCGACTCTGCCAAGCGGGAGGAACTGGCAATGGGGCAGAAGCCCTACGCCATCATCCTCTCCTGCTCCGATTCCCGGGTTCCCCCCGAGATCGTATTTGACAAGGCCATGGGCGAACTGTTCGTCGTGCGGGTTGCCGGCAATGTCCCCGACCCCGTCGTCCTCGGGAGCATCGAGTATGCTGCCGAGCACATCGGTTCTCCCCTGATCATGGTCCTGGGTCACGAGCGCTGTGGCGCCGTGACCGCCACTGTCGACAGCAAGGGGAAGGGCCACGGGAACATTGGTTCCATCGTCAACACCATCGCTCCGGCTGCCCTGAAGGCCATGAAGGCAACCAAGGGCAAGCCCAAGGCCGAGGTCGTGGAGGCTGCCACCGACGCCAATGTTGAAATGGTTGCGGCCAGCCTAACCAAGAAGTCGCCGGTCCTCAAAAAGCTCGCCAAGGAAGGGAAGATCAAGATCGTTACCGCCAAGTACGACCTGGACGACGGCAAGGTGACCCTCTTCGAGGCCAAGAAGTAGCGATAGCTTCCACGGTTATCGTAACGACGCAATAGAAAAGCCCGCTTCGGCGGGCTTTTTCAGTTCTGCAGCACTTCCCGGATCTTTGCCAGGAGTTCTTCCGGCTTCACCGGTTTTGCGATGAAGTTGATCCCCTCGTCGACAACCCCCTTGCGGTTGATGATGTCCTGGGTGTAGCCGCTGATGAAGAGGGCCTTCATCCCGGGCCGGACCCCCAGGATTTCTTCATAGACGGCCTGGCCGTTTTTCTTGGGCATGACCACGTCGAGAAGGACGAGGTCTATCCGCTCCCTGTTCTCCATGAAGCGCCGGACGGCCTCGACACCGTCGCCTGCCTCGATGACCGTGTATCCGTTGCGCTCAAGAATGAGCTTCGAGAGCTTGCGCACGTCCCGGTCGTCCTCGGCGATCAGGATGGTTTCACGGTTCCCCTGGATGGACGGTTTTTGACCAGGGGATTCCACGGCTGGTTTCGTTGTCACGATGGGAAGGTAGATTCTGACGGCTGTCCCTTTGCCCGGTTCTGAATCCACCGTGACGAACCCTCCGTGCTGCGTGACGATGCCGTAGACCATGGAGAGGCCGAGCCCAGTCCCCTTGCCCACCTCCTTGGTGGTGAAGAATGGGTCGAATATCCGCTCCCGCGTCTCTTCGTCCATGCCGATGCCGGTGTCAGTTACGGTCAGAATTGCATAGTAGCCGGCTTTCCCCGCGCCCACCGTGCCGAAGAAATCTTCCTCGAGGAAATCGCTTGCCGTCGCAATGGTCAGCGAGCCGCCGTCCGGCATGGCGTCGCGGGCGTTTGTCACGAGGTTCATCAGGATCTGCTCGAATTGGCCCGCGTCCACGTGACATACGAGCGGTTCCCGGGAAAGTGCTGTCACAAACGCGATATCTTCGCTCACCAGGCGGTGGAGCAGCTTCTCTATCCCCTTGACGATGTCGTTCAGGTCCGTTGGCTGGGGGGCGATGACCTGCTTTCTGCCGAAGATAAGAAGCCGTTTGACCAAGTTGGTGGCCCGGTCCGCCGCCGAGAGTATCTGGTCCACATAAATGCGGTAGGGATTATCGTCCTTGAGGCTGCGTTGCAGCAGGGTGCCGAAGCCGATAATGGCGGTAAGGATGTTGTTGAAATCGTGGGCAATGCCTCCGGCGAGGGTCCCGATGGCCTCCATCTTCTGGGCATGGCGGAGTTCCTCGGCCAGGTGTGCTTTCTCCACTTCCCGGGCTTTCAGGGTCGTTCCGAGGTGATTGAAGGCCGTGGCGAGCCGGCCGATCTCGTCCGATGATTCCACGGGTACCGGCTCGAAGGAACCCCCCTGTTCCAGGACTCCGATTCCCCTGGTGAGCTGGTCCAAGGGTCGCGTGATTCTGCGGGTGATGATGTAGGTGAAAATGGTGCCGAGAAGGAGAAAGCCCGCTGCCATGGCGACACTTGTGGCGAGGAGCGAGTCGAGTTTGCCTCCGAGAAGTTTCCTGTCGACGATGATTCGAGCGTACCCGATTACCCGGGGAGTTGCCGCCGGGGATTCGCCAAGGAGCAGCGAATCGTCCGCCGGCAAGGTCGAACTCGACATGACCGGCGCCCAGAATTCAAAGAAACTGTCCCCCTCGAAGACCCGGGCCTCGGCAGTTCCCTTCAGCTCCGAATACCGGCTGCTCCAGAGGGGGAAGGAGCGGCTGGCATCGTTGATGACGCTTTTGTGGGCCTGCTCCCGCAGCAGCTTGCCCTCCGCCGTCACAATGGATACGAACAGGGTTCCCTCGTGCTCCAGTATCCCCTCGACGGGGTTCTGCAGAAGCTCGGCATTCTCGGCGAAAACTCCCAGGCGGATATTGTGGGCAAGGAGCCGCGCCAGGAGCTTCCCTTCGCCGGCAAGGCCTTCCGTCAGGGAGTTCCGCTGCTGGTGATAGAAAAATACCGTGAACGAGACCGAAATAACCGCGATAAAGAGTGTAAACAGGAGGAAAAACCTCAGCCCCACACTGTCACGACGGTTTTTCAGTTCGAGAAGAAGATTCATTGCGTTCCCTAGCGGATGACCTTGGCCCGGCCAAAGGCCTCTTCATTGAGTGAGAGGCCGAGCTTGCGCGCAATCTTGCTGTTGATCGTAATGGCCGCGCTGCGGGGGTCGCTGCGCGGGATGTTCGCGGGAGAAGTCCCCGAAAGGATTTTCCTGACAATCTCTCCGGCCTGCTTTCCAAGATCGTACGGGTCAATATCGAGCGCCATAAGCGCTCCCATTTCCACGTATTTGTCTGAAAACGTGATGATGGGAATTCTGTTGTTCAGGGAGAACAGCAGCAGGTGTTCGACGGTATCGGAGGTTACGACGGTTGCGTCGGGCAGCATGAGGAACGCCTCGATGTCCCCTTTCATCTGCTCCATGAGATTCATGACATCCCGTGACGAGCGAACTTCGTTCGCCACGAGGTCAATGCCGAGGGACCGCGCCGTAGCCTGGGTCTTGCGGAACAGGGGGCCGCTTCGTGCCGGGTTGTACAGGGTTCCCACACGTTTGAGCCGGGGGATGATTTTCTGTGCTGAAGCCAGCTGCCGCTCCGGTCCCACGTGCATGCCGATGCCGGTGATGTTCGCACCGGCGGTGAGGGTCCCCTGGGGATCGAAAACCATCAGATGGACGATGGGGGTGTCCTTGATTCTCCGCACTCTGTTCATGGCTTCCGTGCCGATGGCCACAATGACATCGGGCCGTTCATTCCGGACCGCCTTCGCCACATCGACACCCTCAAGGTCCGATAGAACGAGTCTTTTGGCGCTATCGTCCGCAACGCTACGCAGTCCCTTGACCACTTCCTCGTACGGAGCCACCCGGACGCTCTGGAGGATGAGCACCTTCTGGGCCGCCTCAACTCTGCCGGACAGGAGCACCAGCACCAGCAGCAGGGCCGAAAGCATCCGGGCAAACACGAGTTTCGCCCGGCTGGTGTCGGGGCGTTTCCCCAATGGCGAGAGCATGGCGTCTCCGCCGAAGGCGCCTTTGATTCGGGTTGCCTGAGGTGTTTGCCTCTGCTGTGACAATTTTGGGAAGGTAGCTGTCAAAGATTCTTCGCCTAAGTCGTTAAATTGACTTGGAATGTGAGAGTAAAGGCCGGCATAACCCATTGAATACTAATGAAAAGCCTCAAGTGCGCCGGAATGTCTGCGTTCACTGAATGTGTAAGTTTCGGAATTACTGCTATTTTGGTGCCATTTCGATAATGATAACGGTTGTTTGACAATATTTCATGGAGGATTGTGATTGATCTGGTTGATTTAGCGAGTGAATATATAAATGCGTTATATATTTGGGTGGACTCAATTAAATCGGATGGTTGCGGTGGAGCTTTTTTTGCATGTAAGTATGTTCTTGAAAATGTGCTAATGACTGCCGCATGGCTCAATGGGGCATGAAAGTAAGAGGTGCTTCGGTGGCGCAGGGACAGCGGATGGTGTACCGGGATCGATTCGTAAGTGTGTTGAGCATGATTGTCGCGGCCGGATGCGCGGGGGGAGGGCTGTTGCTCGGTGGAGCAGTTTCCCCCGTTCATGCCGATTATGACGACATAAAGGTTCTGGAGATGTTCTACGAGGACAAGGAACTCGTGGTTACTCCCACGCGAGATCCCAAGCCGATCTCCCAGGTGGCGGAAAACGTCACCGTCATTACGGCGAGGGAGATTCAGGCTCTCAACGCCCATACCCTGGCGGAGGTTCTCAATACCATTCCAGGGGTCCACGTGGAGCCCCGGGTAACACCGGGGGGGTTGTCCCCCACGGTGTCGGTTCAGGGGTCCGAAAGCAACCATGTCCGGGTAATCATGGATGGCGTCACCATCAACAATGTCTCCGACTTCCTGGCCGACGTGGGTGCCATTCCGGTGCAGCGTATCGCGGCGGTGGAGATTATCAAGGGACCGGCCTCGTCGGCGTGGGGTTCCTCCCTGGGGGGAATCATCAACATCATCACCAAGTCTCCCGATGCAACGAGGAACATGGGAGGGATGGTCTCGGCCTCCATGGGGGAGCGGACCACCGGCGATTTCCGCCTGGAGTTTTCCGGCACCCGTTCTTCCCTGGGGTATTACCTGACGGCCGACGGCATAACCTCCGACGGTCTCCTTCCCCATACGAACGTCGACAGCGGCAGCGTATACGGCAAGCTGTCCTGGGAGCCCCATGAGGATACCCGCGTGCTCGCCACCTACAGCTATTCCCGCGGAGAGAGGGGATTGGGGGCGTTTCCCCAGTTGGGATACTTGAGGGATGGTGACTACGAGTATGTGACTGCAACTCTTGGTCTGACACATGCTTTGACAGAGAGCCTTGACCTGGATATTTCGGGGCGCTATTCGCTGCGTGATTACAATGACATTTACAGTGTGCTCGTTCCAGAATTTTTGCTGGGCAAGACCAACTACCAGCAGCCCAATCTTGGCGCGAGCGCCAAGATTGCTTGGCGAACCAGTGTCCACAGTATTAATCTTGGAGCCGATTACGATAACGCGACTGTAGATGCGGAGTTGATTGATAATTCGGTTTTAATCCCAGAGCGTATTGAAACCGACGGTCGTCTTGAGCGGTGGGCGATTTTCGCCAACGATACTATCGTCTGGAAAGGTCTATCGATAACGCCAGGTCTGCGCTACGACTGGACCAACACCAACGGCGAATTTCTAAGCCCAAGCCTCGGTATGACCTATGGATGGGGTGATCACACCGTTCTGCGGGCATATGTGGCCAAGGGATTCAATATCCCGTCACTTACTGCCACTACAACCGGCGCGCTGCGGTTAGATGCAAATCCCAACTTGAAAGTCGAGAAGGTTTGGTCATATCAGATTGGGTTAGAGACGACACTTCTCAGGTACGTGTGGGTAAAAAGCACTCTATTTCGTCATGACGTCTCCAACTTTCAGGGTATTAAAACTGGTAACCCGGACATATATGTGAACTTGGGAAAACAATATCGTGAGGGGGTCGAGGTTGAAGCGAAAACCATCCCTCTCTTTAATACTACCCTTTCAGTCGGTTACACCTTCATTGATGCTCACGGCCCTTTCCGCGATACCACTGAGCAGCTTGTCAGAGGAGAGGTGCCGAACATCCCCCGGCATACCTTTGATGCATCAATCAGTTATGATGACCGGAAACTGTTACGTGGGGGGCTTGTCGGCCGCTATGTCCAATGGAACGCCCGGGAGGACTTCAACAGCCGCGATAGTGCCATGATCTGGGACCTGACCGGCGGTATACGGGTTTTGAGCACCAGCCAGGTTACTGGCGAGGTGTTTGTTGTTGCACATAATCTTTTCAATGGTTCTCAATATCTCCATTCCGTCTTGAGAAATCCGGGGCGCTGGTTCGAGGGGGGGATTCGCTTGAACTTTTGAGTTGAAATAACTGGCAATGTTTGGTGTTTATTAATTTTTTTCTTCTTGGATTGCGTGCGGAGAAAAAGTAGAATGATGTTCTGGCAACAATATCTCACAGGAGGGAGGTACGTATGCAACAGGATGTTCAGAGCATGAAGAATGAAGCGGCGGAAGAGGTGATGGTGGTGTCGGAGGGGACAACCGGTTCTAGTCCTCAAATCGGTGTCTGTTTCGGCTCGTATTTCATTATCAGAGGGTAAAATAACCTTGTTCAAGGTTGAAAGGGGGAATTTTCCCCCTTTTTTTATGTAACTCGTCCACCCCACGACTAAGATGTCCCGCACCATTCCAACCCTTGGCGCCAGGGAGGGCCGCCATGCACCTTTCCCGCTATCTCAAACGGTACCCCTGTCCTGAGCGGCCGGGGCACCTGATTCTCTTTTCCACCAGAACCGCCGCCATCGCCATCGTTCCCGAAAAGCTCGTGGCCGATATGGAGCAGGGAACCGTCGGCCCGGCCACGGTTGAGACCCTTTCCCGCCTCGGATTCCTTGTTCCTGACACTGACGACGAGGTTGAAGAGGTGCGGCGGTTCTTCTCGACGATCAACCGGCAGCGTACCCTTGCCACCATCATTGCCGTGCTCAATATGGACTGCAACCTGGCCTGCACCTACTGTTTCGAGGGGGGGATGAAGGGAAAGCGGTACATGGGTCCCGAAACGGCGGATCGGCTGGTGTCGTTTCTCGAAGAGCGGTATTTCGCCAGAGGGTTGTCCCTGAATCTGGATTTCTACGGCGGAGAGCCGCTCCTCAGCCTGGACCTGATCCGGGTTCTGGCTGCCCGCCTGGCGGAGGTTGCGGGGGCACGGGGGCTTTCCTGCTCCTTCGGCATGGTCAGCAACGGCACGCTGCTGACGGGGGCAGTGGCTCGCGAGCTGGCTTCCCTGGGGGTCCGGGGCATCCAGGTCACCCTTGACGGCCTGCGCGATAACCACGACCGGTTCCGCCCCTTCGTTTCCGGCAAGGGGAGTTTCGACGTCATTGTTCGGAATCTGCGGGAATCGTGCGATGCTCTCGATATCAGCATCGTCTGCAACTATACCGAGGGGAACTACCGGCAATTTCCTCCCTTGCTCGATTATCTGCTCGACGCGGGGTTGTCTCCCGGGCGGATTGCCGCGGTGAATTTTGCCCCCATCACCCGACTCGGTGCTGACGAGCTCCCGCCCGAGTTCAACGACGGCTGTGCGTCCCACAACCTGCCGTGGGTCCATGAATCCCAGCTTTTTCTGCGTCAGGAGGCCTTGAACCGGGGCTACGCCGTGGCGAAGCTGCGTCCCCCCCTCTGCATGGTGGAGCTGAGCGATGATCTGGTGGTCACCCACGATGGGGAGCTCTACAAATGTCCGGCGTTCATGGGGCGCAAGGGGCTTGCGGTCGGCACGCTGGAGGAAGGTATCGCGGACTACCGGGATTCTCACGCCCTCGACTTGTGGAAAAACGAGGAATGTTTCAGCTGCGAGTATCTCCCCTTCTGTTACGGCGGATGCAGGCTGGCGCGGCTGGTCCAGGCGGGGGAAATCGCGGGGGTGGACTGTCGGAGAGACTACTACGAAGCGTCTCTGGAGCGGTATGTCCGTCAGGAATTGGCCAACAACTCCCGGAAGAGGTGATGTCGAAGGCGCCCAAGGCCTGTCTGTCCCGAGACGGAACGGAATGGTTCCGGCGGATTACGGCGCCGTCACCTGCACCACCGAACTCACCTCGCCGTTGGGGTTGATGACCTGGATCCGCAGATCCTTTTCCGTCGGATCGGCGGGATAGCGCCGGTAGACCAGCTTCGAGCAATCCACAAAGGTCAGATACTCCCTTTCCCCCGATGGCGGCGCGCCGGCGCTGAGCCGTTTGCCGGTTCCCGCGCCAAGTCCCACCTGCAGGCTGTTTTCCTCAACCACCACGGCAGCTCCCGGCTGGAAATTTCTCCCTTCAATCACCAGATGGTAGTAGGTGACCGACCCGTCACCCCTCGTCACGCTGGAAATCTCCGGAGTCGCCACGATGGAGAAGGTCATGGGGGTGGTAACGGTCTCCTCGGGGTTCTTGACCTGGACCTGGTGCAGCCCCCCCGGGGCCTGGGGAACGGTGAAGGTGAGAGATTCCTCGGAACCGAAGCTGCTCCTGACCACCGATCCGTCGAACAGCACCTGGCTTGAGGGGTGGAAATTGCGTCCGGTGATGGAGACAACACGCTCGGCAGCGGAGGAGCAGATGCTGATGGTGTCGGGTGTGAGGGCCTCCACAAACGGTTTCGGAGCCTGAATCGAGAAGTTGTAGGTACGGCTCGTGGCCCCGTCCTCACGCCTGATGAAGAGGGCGTAGAGGCCCGTGGGAAGTTTCGGGATGGAAAAGGTCAGCAGTTCCGGCCCCATGACCGTCGTCGGCACCTCGGTTGTGCCGAGGAACACCGCTGACTTTGGGGTAAAGCCGGTGCCCGAGAGGGTTACGGTGATACTGGGGGCGCCCTGGGCCGGGATGATGCTCAGAATGTTCGGCGCCGAGTCCGCATCCGGCTTTGCTGCGGGCGCAGCGGCTTTCTTGGCCGCCTTGGGCTGGGGGGCGCCCTGGACGGCCGCCGCTGGCATCAGTGCCGCCAGCATCGCCAGCGCAATCACGAGTTTTTTCATGGGGACTCCCGTCTTGAGTGTATTCCGGAGCAATTAAATCACCCGGAATCCTGATGTCAACGGTTGATGGTCATGGCAAGCCAGATGCCCGACAGGGCAAAAATGACGTTGGCGGCCCATGCCGAAACCAGGGGGGGGAGAACGCCCGTCTGGCCGAAGGAAATGAGAATGGCGTTGATGATGAAGTAGGCGAAACCGAACCCGATGCTGGCGCCGATGCCCAGGGCGACACCGCTGGAGCGGCCGCTTCTCAGGGCGAACGGAATGCCGAGGAAGGCCATGATGAGCGAGGCGAATGGGAGCGATATTTTCGAATGCATCTGGGCCTCGTAGCGGGTTGTTTCGTACCCCCCCTTTTTCAGCTTGCGGATGTAGTCGCGCAGCTTGAAAAAACCCATGTTGTCGGCGTATTTGTCCACAACCTTGAGATCCTCGATCTGAAGGTTGAGGCTGACCGGCATGCTGCCGACCTGTGATGTCGCGGCGACTCCCCCCTCCTGAAGCTCCCTGACGGCAACTTTCCAGAGGGTCCACTGGCGGCCGTCCCAGCTCCCCTGTTCGGCGTCGATCCTCCGGGTAGGGGTCATTCCCCCGGAGAAATACCACAGGGTTACCCCTCGCAGCGTCTGGCGGGTCGGATCGAAGGCCCGCGCCATGAGGATTGCGTTGTTGTCCTTGTGCCAGATGTTGTTCTGGCGGAAGAAGGTGTTTGCGCTTTTTTTTCTGATGAGGACCTGCTCGATGTGCCGCATCTGCCGGTAGGTTTCCGGAAGGATGAGCTCATTGGAAACGATGACGAAGAGGCTCGCGGCACAGGCAATGGCCAGGATCGGAGCGCTGATGTTGCCCAGGCTCACGCCGCAGCTGCGCATGGCAATGATCTCGCTGTTGCGGGACAGAATCCCCAGGGCCAGGAGTGTTGCCATGAGGACCGCCAGGGGAGTTACCTGGGTAACGATCTCGGGAATCTTGTAGAGAAAGAACTGGATAATGTGCAGCCACTGGGGATCGGTGCGGAGGAAGCGGCCGATTTTCTCCAGGAAGTCAATCACCAGGTAGATGGCGATGAAGGACGCAAGGCAGAGCCCGAATACCCTCAGGTAGGTTGCGGCAATGTAGCGGGTCAGGATGGTCATGGAGACTTTCTCCGCCGGCTGAGCCTCTCCAGTGCCTCTCCGATTACGGCACGTACCGTCTCGATCAGGGGAACCTGCCGCTCCGCCGCGGCAAGCCGCAGCAGGTAAATGCCCAGGGCAATGAAAAGAAGGTTGGGGAGCCAGACAGAAACAGGGGGAGAAAGGAGTTCCTTCTCCGCGATGGTCTTGCCGGCAGACATTACCATGTAGTAGAGCATGAGGATCATGATGCCGGCGGAAAAGCCGCCGGCCCTCCCCGATCGCTGGTTCTGAATGCCGAGGGGGACTCCGATCATGGCGAACACGATGCAGGCAAAGGGGAGCGCGAACCGCTTGTGGAGTTCGATCGAGACGTCACGGCGGAATTTTTCGCTGTTCTGCGTGTTGTCGCGATGGGCCATGAGCTGTCGAAGAGTCAGGTCTTCTTCGTCGAGCTGGTTCTTTTTCGTGTTCTGGCGCAGGGTGACGTGGAGGTCGTAGGTGTCGAACTCCACGAGACGGTAGCCGCTTGTGCCGATACCCCGGTGGATGCTGCCGTTTTCAAGATGAAGACGGACATTGTTCTCCTCGGGGGCAGCCGCGATTATCCCGGTTGAGGCGAAAATGGTCATCGGTTCTTCGGGGTTGCGCTCGTCATGGATCAGGATGCCCGATATCTCATGGCTGGTCTGGTCGTAGCCGTCAACGTAGACGACCAGACCGGGGAAGTCGTCGTTGAAGACCTTTTCCTTGATGGTGGTGGCGGCCCTGGTCTCGATCACCTCGTAGAGAAAGTGTTTGAACGAGGTGTTGCCCCAGGGGAGGCCGTATACCGTGATGAACGTCGTGGCGAAATAGGCGAAAACAGCAAAGGTGAAGACCGGCGCCAGCAGCGACCCGAGGCCTACGCCGCCTGCCTTCATGGCGGTGATTTCGCTGTCCGCCGAGAGCCTGCCGAAGGCCAGAAGCACCGCCAGCAGGAATGCCATCGGAATTGAAACGAGCAGGAACGAAGGGAGCATGTAGAGGATGAGGCGACAAACGTCCAGAAAAGGTACTCCCTTGGCGAATACCATCTCCGCCAGTTTGAGCAGCCGCCCCATCAGGAGTACAAAGGTGAAAACCGCCATGCCGAGGATAAAGGGGACGGCGGTTTCCCTGAAAATATAACGGAAGAGAATGGTGGTCATGGAGGGGCGATGATACACGAAGGCCTGGTGGTTGTAAATAACGGAGGGGGGTGATTCGCAGTTTGCCCTTGTCAAGCGTCCGTTCCTATGCTATAGGATTTCGGTTTCTAATTCGCACGCTTTCTGTCCGGCCGGTGGTGTCCGCGGTTGACGCGGGTTCCGGCTGTCGGGGGAGCGGAGGCACAACCACAAAGGAGAAAGGTATGTCCAACGTAACAATGAAGGAGCTTCTGGAGGCCGGCGTTCATTTCGGCCACCAGACCAAGAGATGGAACCCGAAGATGAAGCCGTACATTTTCGGGGCGCGTAACGGGATCTACATCATTGACCTGCAGAAGACCGTCCGCCTGTTCAAGAATGCCTACAGCTTTGTTCGCGAGTGCGCCCAGGCCGGCGAAACCATCCTGTTCGTCGGAACCAAGAAGCAGGCCCAGGATGCCATTTGCGAAGAGGCAACCCGGTGCGGCATGTACTACGTCAACCAGCGCTGGCTGGGGGGGATGCTCACCAACTTTTCTACCGTAAAGCAGAGCATCGACCGTCTCAAGCGTCTTGATGCCATGTTCGCCGACGGTTCCGTTGAGGTTTACACCAAGAAGGAAGCCCTTCAGTTGGAGAAGGAGCGCCAGAAGCTTGAGAAGACCCTGGGCGGCATCAAGGGAATGGGCAAAATTCCCGGCGCCCTGTTTGTCATTGACCCCAAGAACGAGACCATTGCCATCAGCGAAGCCAAGAAACTCGGCATTCCTGTCGTGGCGGTCGTTGACACCAACTGCGACCCGGATCCGATCGATTACGTAATCCCCGGCAACGATGATGCGATTCGTGCCATTCGGCTCCTGACATCAAAGATGGCCGATGCCATTATCGAGGGCACCCAGGCCCGTGACGCCCGGCTCCAGACCGATGAGGAAGAGGTTGCCGCCGCCGAGGAAGAGCCGGCCCAGGCTTGATTAGAATGCTTTTGCCCTGCTGGTCCGCCGCAGGGCGTATCTCATACTACATTTCAGAGAACAGGCGGCGCATTGCGCGCCGTACCTGTCCGGGAGGATAAAGTGAGCATCACAGCTGCACAGGTAAACGAGCTGAGAAAAGCCACCGGCGCGGGACTCATGGACTGCAAGAAGGCTCTGGCCGAGACCGGCGGCGACCATGAGAAGGCCATCGACTACCTTCGCAAGAAGGGGCTTGCAGCCGCTTCCAAGAAGGCGGGCCGTGTCGCTTCCGAGGGGATGGTCGGTTCCTACATCCACGCGGGGGGCAAGATCGGGGTCCTCGTGGAAGTGAACTGCGAAACCGACTTCGTTGCCCGTAATGAGAATTTCCAGGCTTTCGTCAAGGACATTGCCATGCACATTGCGGCGGCAGCTCCACAGTTCGTGCGCCGCGAGGAAGTTACCGAGGATGTCATTGAGCGCGAGAAGGAGATCTATCGCGCCAAGGCCCGGGAAACCGGCAAGCCCGAGAACATCATCGAGAAGATCATCGAGGGGCAGGTCAACAAGTTCTATGCCGACATCTGCCTGCTTGAGCAGCCCTATGTCAAGGACCCGGACAAGACGGTCCAGCAGTTCCTGAACGAGACGATCGCGTCCATCGGCGAGAATATTTCGATTCGGCGCTTTGTTCGCTACGCCCTGGGCGAGGGGCTCGCGAAAAAGGAAACCGACTTCGCGGCAGAAGTTGCTGCCGCAGCTGGTCTGTAAGAAGGTTAACGGGCCGGCCATTGTTCATGGCCGGCCTTTTTTACGTCCTGCCAGGGACAGCAGCCCTTTTCCGGGCGTGGGGGGCCGATACACCATGGGTACACCATACTACAAGCGAGTACTGCTGAAACTCTCCGGCGAAGCCCTTGCGGGCGACCAGGGCTATGGTATCGAGCCCCGGACAATCACGACCATTGCTGCCGAGATCAAGGAAGTTGTCGCTGCCGGCGCTCAACTTGCCCTTGTCATTGGCGGCGGGAATATTTTCCGCGGCCTGGCTGCTTCCTCCAGGGGGATGGACCGGGCCAGCGCCGACTACATGGGGATGCTGGCCACCATGATCAACTCGCTGGCCATGCAGGATGCCCTTGAAAAGATCGGGGTCGACACCCGGGTCCAATCGGCCATTGCCATGCAGGAGGTCGCCGAACCGTATATCAGGCGCAGGGCCATGCGGCATCTGGAGAAGGGGCGGGTCGTCATTTTCGGTGCCGGCACCGGCAACCCCTATTTCACCACCGATACGGCGGCGAGCCTGCGCGCCATGGAGATCGGTGCTGACGTGATTCTCAAGGGGACCAAGGTTGACGGCGTCTACTCGGCCGATCCCAAGAAGGACCCGACCGCCCTGAAGTATCCCCGGCTCACGTATCTGGAAGTGCTTAAAAAGGGGCTCCAAGTAATGGATGCAACCGCCACCTCCCTCTGCATGGACAACAATCTTCCCATTATCGTTTTCGATATCACCACGTACGGCAACATCAAAAAGGTCGTTTGTGGCGAAGAGATCGGCACCGTTGTGAAAGGAGAATAGCTATGACGAAAGAAGTCATCGCCGACATGAAGGCGCACATGGAAAAGTCGGTTGACGCCCTTCGCCGCGAGTACCAGAAAGTGCGTACCGGCAGGGCCACCACAGGGCTTCTGGATGATATAAAAGTTGATTATTATGGGAACCCGTCGCCCCTTAACCAGGTGGCGACCCTGACGGTGCCCGAGCCCCGCACAATAACCATCCAGCCCTGGGAGGCAAAACTGATTCCGGTTATCGAGAAGGCGATCATGAACGCCAATCTCGGTTTCACGCCGGCCAACGACGGCAAGACGATCCGGATATCGCTCCCCCCCCTCACCGAGGAGCGCCGCAAAGAGATCGTCAAGTCCCTCAAGAAGATGGCTGAAGATGCCAAGGTTGCGGTCCGCAACATTCGCCGGGACGGGATCGACAGCCTCAAGAAGCTGGAAAAGGACAAGAAGATTTCCGAGGATGAACTGAAGCGGGCTGAGAAGGACGTACAGGATGTCACCAACGCCGCCGTTGCCAAGATCGACGAAGTTTTCGCGCACAAAGAGAAGGAGGTCCTGGAGGTCTGATGCCGCGGTGAGCGGCTGAGGGTGACGTTATTTCAGTTTTTTCTTGCGCGGCCAGTGCTTTTGTGGTTTAATCCCCTTTAACCCCTCAATTAAAGGGGATTTTTTGTTTTCGGGTATCCCATGTACGGTCTCTGTCTCGACAAACTCCCCCGTCATCTTGCCGTCATAATGGACGGGAACGGCCGCTGGGCCCAGGAGCGGATGCTCAAAAGGATCATCGGCCACCAGAAGGGTGTCGAGACGGTGCGGGTGATTGTTGAGGAGTGCTCCCGTCTTGGCATCAAATATCTGACCCTTTTCGCCTTCTCCGCCGAGAACTGGCTTCGCCCCAAGACCGAGGTGAAGTCCCTCATGGCGCTCCTCAAGAAATACATCAGGGTCGAAACCGCCCGAATGCTCGACGGCAATATCCGGTTCAACGTAATCGGCGCCCGCGAGGAACTGCCGCCGGACGTGAACCAGGCTGTGCAGGAGGCCATCGACAAAACGGCGAGCAACACCGGGATGGTGCTGACCCTTGCTCTTTCCTACGGCGCACGGCAGGAGCTTCTCAAGGCAGCCAAGCGCATCGCCGCCGACCTTGCCTCCGGCAACCTTGCTTCTGCCGAGGTTGACGAGAAGACCTTTTCCTCATACCTGTTTACCTCGGATATGCCCGATCCCGATTTTCTCATCAGGACGAGCGGCGAGATGCGCATCAGTAATTTTCTCCTCTGGCAGCTTGCGTACACAGAGCTCTATTTCACCGATGTCAACTGGCCCGAGTTCACCGCCCAGGAGCTCCACCGCGCCCTGCACGACTACCAGTGCCGCGAGCGGCGCTTCGGCCGTACCAGCGCCCAGCTGCAGAACAGGAGCTGACCATCAAGCGCCTACTGACCGGGGCCGTTGCCCTGCCTCTGCTGATACTGTTCATTCTCAAGGCGAGCATCTTTGTCTTTGCCTGTTTTGTCAGTCTCGTTGCGCTGCTTGGTCTGGGCGAATTCTACCGGATGGCCCTGCCGGCGCGAACGGCTATCGGCGGCGCGGCAGCACTGTCTGGCGCACTTTCCCTCTTCCTGTTTGCCCGCCCCGAGGCTCTTCAGTATTTCATGCCGCTGTCCGGTGGGCGTGGGGTGCCGTTGGTTCTCACCGTCCTGTTCCTTGCCGTTGCCATTTATTTCCTCTTCAGTATCAGGGATATCCGTCAGAGCGCGGCCGAGGCGGCGCTTCTCTGGGCGGGGTTTGCCTATGTGCCTCTGCTTCTCTCGCATCTGGTGCTTCTCAGGGCGCTTCCTGACGGAATCCAGTGGGTGTTTTTGCTGCTTTTGATAGTCATGTCCGGCGACACTGCGGCTTTCTATGTGGGGAGCAGTCTCGGGAGGAGAAAGCTCTATCCCCAGGTAAGTCCCAACAAGAGCATTGAGGGTGCAGTCGGGGGGCTCTGCGGGAGCCTGCTTGGCACCTTTATTGCGAAATTCACCTTTTTGCCGGCGCTTACCGTCGTGGACTGCGTGGTCTCCGCCCTGGTCGTCGGTGCGCTGGGACAGATTGGAGACTTGTTTGAGTCGCTCCTCAAGCGCAGTTTCGGCGTCAAGGATTCAGGGGTGATCATTCCCGGCCACGGCGGCATCCTTGACCGGCTCGACAGCATCCTCTTTGCCGCCCCGGCTTTGTATTACTACGCCTATCTGGTGGTAGCGGCACGATAGGTTTTCCGACGAGGGATCATGAAAAAGCTCACCATTCTCGGCTCTACCGGTTCCATCGGGGTCAGTACCCTGGAGATTGTCGCTGCGTATCCGGAACGCTTCCAGGTGGTTGCCCTCACTGCCGGGAATAATCTGGAGCTTCTCAGGCAGCAGATCGAGCTGTTCAGGCCCCGGATGGTCAGTGTCCTGACGGCGGACCTGGCCCGGCAGCTGGACCGGATGCTTACGGGGGCGAAACCGGAAATCCATCATGGGGTCCCCGGTCTCATCGCCGCTGCCACGGCCGGGGAGAGCGATGTCGTGGTTGCCGCCATTGTTGGGGCTGCCGGCCTGGTGCCGACCGCCGCCGCCATCAAGGCCGGCAAGGACATTGCTCTGGCCAACAAGGAGACCCTTGTCACCGCCGGCCGGCTCATGATGGACCTTGCCAGGGAGAGGGGGGTCAAGCTTTTTCCCGTCGACAGCGAACACTCGGCGATCTTCCAGTGCCTTGAGGGGCAGAGCCGAAAAGATGTGAAGCGGATTATCCTGACCGCATCGGGGGGACCGTTCCTGACCCTTCCCCTCGATCGCCTGGCACAGGTTTCGGTGGCCGATGCTCTCAATCATCCCAACTGGAGCATGGGCCAGAAGATTACCATCGATTCGGCCACCATGATGAACAAGGGCCTGGAAGTGATCGAGGCCCGCTGGCTCTTTGATACGCCGGCGGAACAGATTGCCGTGAACATTCACCCCCAGAGCATCATTCACTCCATGGTCGAGTATGCGGACGGCTGCGTCATGGCCCAGTTGGGGGTTCCCGACATGAAGGCCCCCATCGCCTACGCCTTGACCTATCCTGAGCGGATTCCCACGGGGGTCAAGCCCCTGGACCTGACCGAGCTTTCTGGGCTCACCTTCCTGGCTCCCGATTATCGGCGATTCCCTGCCCTGAAACTGGCCTACGACGCCCTTGCCGCTGGAGACAGCATGCCGGCGGTCATGAACGCCGCCAATGAAGTGGCGGTAGAAGCCTTTCTGAAGGGGAAGATCGGTTTCACCGATATTGCCACGTCAATCGCCCGCACCATGGATTCCCACGAACCCCGCCCCCTTGCCACCATCGAGGAAGTCCTTTCCTCTGACCTGTGGGCAAGGGAAAAGAGCCGGGAACTCGTCGGGCTCTCCTGACGGAATATCCGCCACCTTCTCCGAGGCACCAGATGACCAGTATCGTTTCGGCAATTATCGTTCTTGGAATACTCATCTTCGTTCATGAGCTGGGGCACTTCATCTTTGCGAAGCTCTTTGGCGTCGGGGTTGAAAAGTTTTCCCTCGGCTTCGGGCCAAAGCTCATCGGCAGGAAAGTGGGTGAAACCGAGTACCTCATTTCCGCCTTCCCCCTGGGAGGATATGTCAAGATGGTGGGGGAGGGGAGCGACGGCGAGCTTGCCGATGAGGACAAGGCCCGCTCCTTTGCGGAAAAAACCCCCCTCAGGCGGATCGGAATCGTGGTGGCCGGCCCCGGCTTCAACCTGATCTTTGCCTGGCTTCTTTTCATTGTGGTGTTCATGGCCGGTGTCCCTTCCGCAACCACCAAGGTGGGGGAGGTGGTCAAGGACAAGCCGGCGGCCAAGGCGGGGATGGCTGCGGGAGATGTGATAACCGCCGTGAACGGCAAGCAGGTTGACCGTTGGGAGGAGATGGCCGCGGAGATAGCGGCGGCAAAGGGCCCATCCCTGGTTGTCGAGGTCAGGCGCGGGACCGAGACGAAGACCTTCTCCGTTTCACCCGAAATGAGGACCGGCAAGAATCTGCTGGGCGAAACGGTCACCTCCCCCGTCATAGGGGTGGTTGCGGCGGGCGAGACGGTGATCGACCGCTATCCGCCCGGCGAGGCCTTTTCCCGGGGGAGTGTCCAGACCTGGAACGTCATCGAGCTGACGGTCCTCTCTCTGGTAAAAATCGTCGAGCGGGCCATCCCCCTTGATACCATCGGCGGGCCGATCATGATCGCCAAGATGGCCGGGCAGCAGGCCGAGGCCGGCGGCGTGAGCTTCCTAGCCTTCATGGCGCTGCTCTCGGTGAACCTTGGGGTGCTGAACCTCCTTCCGATCCCGATTCTTGATGGCGGGCACCTTGTTTTCTATCTCTGGGAACTGGTTTTCCGCAGGCCGGTCAGCATGCGGGCCCGGGAAATCGCTCAGCAGGTGGGGCTTGCGCTTCTCATTGGCTTAATGGTGCTGGCCTTCTACAACGACATCGCCCGCTACCTGGTGGGGAACGGCTAGCGTGAAGCTTCTCACCGTCGACACATCAACCTCCACCTGCGGCGTGGCCCTCACCGTCGGGGAACGGCTCGTGGCCGAATCGCTCCTGGATACCGAGCGGACTCTTTCCGAACGGCTCCTTGCCGCGGTCGATACGGTTTTACGGGATGCCGGTCTGCTTCTTTCGGAGCTGGACGGTTTCGGGGTGGCCCTTGGCCCCGGCTCCTTCACCGGAGTCCGGATCGGGGTGTCCACTGTCAAGGGGCTTGCCCTGGCAACCGGAAAACCGGTGGCCGGTTTTTCATCCCTTGCCATGCTTGCCTTGAACCTTCCGGCCACTTCACTCCCCGTTTGTTCCCTTTTCGATGCCAGGAAAAAGGAGGTTTACGCCGCAGTCTACCGGTGCGGCACCCTCCCGGAACCACTCCATGCCGACTGTGTCATGGCTCCGGAACGCTTCCTTGCTCTTGTGGAAGGCAAGGCCCTTTTTGTGGGGGATGGAGCTCTCCGCTACCGGGAGCTCATCGAAAAGACCCTTGGCGAGCGAGCCGTTTTTGCTCCGCTCCACTGTCATCAGCCCCGGGCGGCGGCCGGCGCGGTTCTTGCCCTTGAGGCCTTCCGCTCGGGAGCGATTATGCCGCTGCCCTTCCTGAATCCCGCCTACATCCGACCCTCCGAGGCAGAGCTGTCAAAGATGATGCGGGAAACGCTATAACGCCATTTTAATGGTGTTGACAGTCCCACCCGGATGTATTATTTTCACGCTTTCCTTTTGTCTTTCGATCTGTTTGAGATGATTGAATTTTCGATTGCGATCGCGAAACGGTCGGAGGGCCGAGGCCGTTGTCCCTTTGAATTTCATCACAGAGGTTTTATACAATGCGCAGTGACGACATAAAGCAGGGGATCGAGCGGACCCCGCACCGGGCCCTGATCAAGGGAACCGGAGTTCCCCAGAGTGCAATGGCCAAGCCCTTTATCGGGGTTGCCACCAGTTTTACCGATCTTATCCCTGGGCATGTGGGGATGCGGGACCTGGAGCGGTTCATCGAAAAGGGAATCCACAGCGGCGGCGGTTATGCCTTTTTCTTCGGCATTCCCGGCGTCTGTGACGGCATTGCCATGGGGCACAGGGGGATGCACTACTCTCTCCCCACCCGCGAGCTGATTGCCGATATGGTGGAGTCGGTGGCCGAAGCCCATCGGCTCGACGGCCTCGTCCTGCTCACCAACTGCGACAAGATCACCCCCGGCATGCTCATGGCAGCGGCGCGTCTCGACATCCCCGCCATTGTGGTGACCGCCGGCCCCATGATGGCCGGCCGTGGTGTCGAAGGGCGGCGTTTTTCCTTTGTGACCGATACCTTCGAGGCCATGGCCCGCTACAAGGCCGGCGTGATAGACGCAAAGGAGCTCCAGGTCTGCGAAGATAACGCTTGCCCCGGCATGGGGTCGTGCCAGGGGCTCTTCACCGCCAATACCATGGCGATTCTCACTGAAACCCTCGGCATGAGCCTGCCCCGTTGCGGGACCGCCCTCGCTGTTTCGGCCCTCAAGCGGCGCATTGCCTTTGCCTCTGGCGAGAAGATTGTGGAGCTGGTCCGCGATGGAGTCACTCCGCGCCAGATACTGACCCGCGCCGCCTTCGAGAACGCCATCCGCGTCGATCTGGCCCTTGGCGGTTCCTCCAACACCGTGCTCCACCTCCTGGCCATCGCCCGGGAAGCCGGGGTTGATCTCCCCCTGGAGACCTTTGACATCCTCTCCAAGGAGACGCCTCAGATAGCTTCCATGAACCCCGCAGGGGAGCACTTCATGGAAGACCTTGACGCGGCCGGCGGTGTTGTGGGGGTGTTGAAGCAGCTGGGCGACACCATCAAGGACAATCCGACCGTCATGGGTCTTACCACCCGGGAGTTGGCCTCTACCGTTCAATCGGTGGATGAGCGGGTCATTCGTCCCGTCTCCGATCCGGTCAAGAAGGAAGGGGGGATTGCGGTTCTTTTCGGCAATCTCGCTCCCAAGGGGGCCGTGGTAAAGCAGTCCGGGGTGTCGGCCCCCATGATGCAGTTCGAGGGGACAGCCCGCTGTTTCGACTCGGAAGAGCTCGCCATGGCTGCGCTGATGGGGGGGAAAATCACTTCCGGCGACGTGGTGGTCATCCGCTACGAGGGTCCCAAGGGGGGGCCGGGGATGCGGGAGATGCTCGCGCCGACCGCAACCCTCATGGGGCTCGGGCTTGGCGATTCCGTTGCCCTTATCACCGACGGCCGCTTTTCCGGCGGCACCCGCGGCCCCTGCATCGGGCACATATCCCCCGAGGCGGCCGAGGGGGGACCCATCGCCCTGGTGGAAGAGGGGGACCGGATTCGCCTCGATATCCCCAACCGGAAGCTGGAGCTCCTGGTGGACGAGGCGACCCTCGCGGAGCGCCGGAGCCGCTGGGTTGCCCCCGAGCCCAAGATCAAGACCGGCTGGCTCGCCCGCTACGCCAAGGTGGTTACATCGGCCTACACCGGCGCAGTCACCACCGCCGACTAGAAGCGATTCGCAGCCGAATCCGCAGTACTGACAGTTTTACCTACTCTGATTTCCCTCCCGGGAGGTTTTATCATGAAAATGACAGGCGCACGAATTCTGCTCGAATGCCTCAAGCGCGAAGGGGTTGACACCGTTTTCGGCTACCCTGGCGGTACGGTCATCAACATCTACGACGAACTTTTCAGCTTCAAGGAGATCCGCCATATCCTTCCCCGCCATGAGCAGGCAGGGGTTCATGCGGCCGACGGCTTTGCCCGGGCCACTGGCCGAGTCGGCGTCGCCATTGCCACTTCCGGTCCCGGCGCCACCAATACGGTTACCGGCATCGCCACCGCCTACATGGACTCCATTCCCCTCGTGGTGATAACCGGCCAGGTGCCGACCGCCCTCATCGGCAACGACGCCTTCCAGGAAGTGGACATCATTGGTATCACCCGTCCCTGCACCAAGCACAACTTTCTCGTGAAGGATGTGAAGGATATCGCCGCCATCATCAAGAAGGCCTTCTACATTGCACGCACGGGCCGTCCCGGGCCGGTCCTCGTGGACCTGCCGAAGGATGTGCAGATAGCCACGGCCGAGTTTGAATATCCGGAATCCGTGGAACTTCGCAGTTACAAGCCGACCGTGGAAGGACACCCGAAGCAGATTGAGAAGGCCGTGTCCATGCTCCTGGCGGCGAAGAAGCCGGTCATTTACGTGGGGGGCGGCGTCATTTCCGGAGATGCCGCCGGCGAGCTTACGGCCTTGGCCACCAGGCTCCATGTTCCGGTCACCACGACTCTCATGGGCCTTGGAGCGTTCCCGGAGGACAACCCCCTCTCCCTTCAGCTTCTGGGCATGCATGGCACCTATTACGCCAACATGGCGGTTACCAACTGCGATCTGCTCGTTGCCGTGGGCGCCCGCTTCGACGACCGGGTAACCGGCAAAATCGCCACGTTTGCGCCCCATGCGAAGATTATCCACATGGACGTGGACCCCACATCCATCCGCAAGAACGTCCGTGTTGACCTGCCGATTGTCGGGCAGGTCAAGGATGTCCTTGCCCGCATGCTCAAGACCCTCGATGAGCGCAGCGACAAGGTGACGGCGTTCCATGCCGCGGTCGAACCGTGGCTTGCGGAGATCAACGGGTGGAAGCAGAAGCATCCCATGGCCTACAAGCAGGCATCCACGGTGATCAAGCCCCAGTTCGTCATCCAGAAACTGCGGGAGCTATCCAACCCCGACGCCATTGTGGCCACGGATGTGGGACAGCATCAGATGTGGACTGCCCAGTTCTTCGGTTTCCGCGAGCCCCGCACTCTTCTTACTTCCGGAGGTCTCGGGACCATGGGCTTCGGTCTTCCGGCGGCCATGGGGGCCCAGGCTGCCTTCCCGGAGCGGCAGGTCATTGCCGTGTGCGGCGACGGCGGCTTCCAGATGAACCTTCAGGAGATGGCGACACTGGTCCAGAACCGGCTGCCGGTAAAGATCGTCATTCTCAACAACAATTTCCTCGGCATGGTTCGGCAGTGGCAGGAGCTCTTCTTCGAAAAGCGCTACTCCCAGACCTGCATGGAGCTTCCCATCGACTTCATCAAGCTTGCCGAGGCGTTCGGCGCCAAGGGGTTCCAGGCCTCAAAGCCCGACGAGGTGGAGGCGACCATCAGGAAGGCCTTCGAGACTCCGGGTCCGGTCATCATGGAATTCAAGATCGCCCGGGAGGAGAAGGTGCTTCCCATGGTCCCCGCCGGTGCGTCGCTCAATGAAATGGTGCTCAATGCCTAACGTGCGCGGACAGGCGCAACGGCTCTCGTTATTGCCTGTTCTTCAGGAGGTTTCTTCATGAGACATACAATCACCGTGCTGGTGGAAAATGAATTTGGCGTACTTTCCCGCGTTGCCGGCCTCTTTTCCGGCCGCGGCTTCAATATCGATTCCCTTTCGGTGGCTCCGACCAACGATGAGACCATCTCCCGGATGACCATCGTTACCCGGGGCGATGACCAGATTCTGGAACAGATATCGAAACAGCTCAACAAGCTGATCGATGTCATCAAGGTAATCGACTTCACCGGCGGCGAAGCAATCGAGCGGGAAATGGCCCTCATCAAGGTGACGGCCGAGGATTCGGCCCGGGCTGAGGTTCTCAGGATCGCCGATATTTTCCGGGCGAAGATCATCGACGTAACCCCCAAGTCGTTCACCATCGAGGCAACCGGCGCTCCGGCAAAAATCGACGCCATTCTTGAGCTCCTGCGTCCCCTGGGGCTCAAGGAGCTGGTCAGGACCGGCCCGGTGGCCATCGGCCGCGGCGCCAAGGGATGGAAGGGGTAGCAGCAGTCTTTTTCACTGTGCCGGCCGCTGATGCACAGTTACCATTGATTCACAACACTCGAGGAGGAAAAGAATGAAGATTTACTATGACAAGGACTGCAATATGGGGGTGCTGCAAGGGAAGAAGGTGGCCATTATCGGCTACGGCTCCCAGGGACATGCCCATGCCAATAACCTGAAGGATTCGGGCATCGACGTTGTGGTGGGGCTCCGTGCCGACTCCGCGTCGGTCAGGAAAGCCACCGAAGCGGGCCTGACCGTGCTCCCCACCCCGGAGGCGGTGAAAATCGCCGACGTGGTGATGATCCTTCTCCCCGACGAGACCCAGGGTGACATCTATCGGGAGGAAATCGGCCCGTTCCTCAAGCAGGGCGCCTACCTTGCCTTCAGCCACGGCTTCAACATCCATTTCGGCCAGATCGTGCCCCGTCCCGACGTGAACGTCATCATGGTTGCCCCCAAGGGGCCCGGCCACCTGGTCCGCCACGAGTACACCAAGGGGGGCGGCGTGCCGAGCCTCATCGCCATTCACCACGACCCTGCCGGCAATTCCCGTGACGTGGCCCTTGCTTACGCTTCGGCCAACGGCGGCGGCCGCGCCGGCATCATCGAGACCACCTTCAAGGAAGAGACCGAGACTGACCTCTTCGGTGAGCAGGCGGTGCTCTGCGGCGGTATTTCCGCTCTGATCCAGGCTGGTTTCGAGACTCTGGTCGAGGCGGGCTATGCCCCGGAAATGGCCTATTTCGAGTGCCTCCACGAGACGAAACTCATCGTTGACCTGATCTACGAGGGGGGGATCGCCAACATGCGCTACTCCATCTCCAATACGGCCGAGTATGGCGACCTCACCCGCGGACCGCGGGTCGTCACCGGTGAGACCAAGAAGGAGATGAAGAAGATTCTCGACGAGATCCAGACCGGCCAGTTCGCCAAGGAATGGATGCTCGAAAACAAGGCCAACAACCCGGTCTTCACCGCCCTGCGCCGCAAGGGGGCAGAGCACCAGATCGAGGAGGTCGGGGCGCGTCTCCGCTCCATGATGTCGTGGATCGGCGCCTCCAAGATCGTCGATAAATCGAAGAACTGAGCAAAGACCACAGCGGAGTCAGGGAGGCCGGGTACGGGCGAGGGTAAAGGAACCCAGACCGCATCCGGCCTCTTTGTGGTTTGCGCAAAAATGAGGTCGTCACGGCCGACCGTTTGGTTTATGATTGCCCAAAAATCCGAGGTCTTTTGATGCGCAACACAAATACCCCCATTGCGGCGGAGGGATACCCCTTTATCGCCGGAGCCGCGTTGATCGCTTTGGCGCTGGCCCTTGCCGGCACGAAGATTCCGGCGTTCTTTTTTCCGTCGGCATTTTTCGGCGCCTTGACCCTCTTTGTCGTCTTTTTCTTCCGCAATCCCGAGCGAGCCATTCCCGCCGACGAAAACGCGGTGATTGCGCCGGCCGACGGTGTGGTCATCTATCTTGGCCCCTCCCGCGAGGAACACCTGGGGGAGGAGATGACCAAAATCAGTATTTTCATGTCGGTCTTCAACGTTCATGTGAACCGGGTGCCGGTTACAGCCAAGGTTCTCGACACCTTCTACATCAAGGGTAAGTTTCTCGATGTCCGCGACGAGCGGGCCACCTTCGAGAATGAGCAGGCCGGGCTGGTCCTCGAAACCGCCAGGGGGATGAAAATGGTTGTCGTGCAGGTGGCCGGACTCATTGCCCGCCGCATTGTCTGCTACGCCGCCAAGGGGGACCTGCTGGTGCGGGGAAGGCGTTACGGGCTGATACGTTTCGGCTCCCGTCTCGATGTCTACCTCCCCCGTGAAACCGAGGTGCGGGTCAAGATGGGCGACAGGACCGTTGCGGGTGAAACCATCCTGGGGATACTGCCATGAACGGTGAAAAGATCGACATGAGCGAGAGCATGCGGAAGGGAATTTACATTCTTCCGAACCTCTTTACCACGGGGAGCCTTTTTGCCGGCTTCTACGGCATGGTCGCCACCATGAACGGCGACTTCAAGACCGCGGCGCTCTGGATTCTGGTCTCTTCCATCTTCGATGGCCTTGACGGCAAGGTTGCCCGGCTCACCGGCACATCCAGCAAATTCGGGGTCGAATACGACTCCCTTGCGGACGTGGTATCGTTCTGCGTCGCCCCGGCCCTTCTCACCTACAAATGGGCTCTCCAGCCCTTCGGCCGCCTTGGGTGGCTGGCGGCTTTCCTTTTTGTCGCCTGCGGAGCCCTGCGCCTTGCCCGCTTCAATGTTCAGGTCAATACGGTGGAGAGCAAGCGCTTCGTGGGGCTTCCGACCCCCGCCGCGGCCAGCATGGTGTCGGCCATGGTGCTGCTTTTCTATCACTTCGGCTGGCCCAGCTCGTACAAGAAGCTGGCGATCCTTGTTCTCATCTACCTTCTTGCCTTCCTGATGGTGTCCAACTTCCGGTATTACTCCTTCAAGGACCCTGAACTGATCAAACGCCAGCCCTTTGCCTTTCTGGTCCTTGCGGTGCTTCTCCTGGTGGTCATCGCGGCGGAACCGATCGTCATGCTCTTCCTTATCTTCATATGCTACACCTTTTCCGGCATCATCGGCTTCCTGATGACCTGGCCCCGAAGGCGACGACTCGAGAAGGCGATCCACAACAAGCATGCCAAGGAAGATCAGCAATAGTTTTGGAAAACGGTGTGGTGTGTGTGGGTGGGGCTTTGGTCGACGCAAACAATATTTGGGGTGCCGGAACCTTGCGGAATCCAAGTGAAATTTGTCTTGACACCTGCTCGTGTTGTTTTCTATTATCACTGAACAATTATCAAAGGCAGTGAAGAGGAGTAGTAATCCCTATTCTTATGTGCTGATGACAATGTCAGCGCCAGAGAGCCGGTGGGTGGTGCGAACCGGTATAAGAACGGATGAACTCGCCTTGGAGCCGCTCCGGTGAACGCGGAACACAAGCTTTGTTCCCCTAGTCGGAGCCGTCACCCGCGTAAAGGGGAAATGAGGTCCGCTTCGTGGCAGCGAATCATGCAGCGAAACGGATAAAAAGGGTGGTACCACGGAGCTGAGCCTTCGTCCCTTGTCAGGGCGGAGGCTTTTTCATTTTTGGCTCATGGTGCCGGCGGCGGTACTGGTTGTCCCGCCGGTGACCAGAGACATCCATCACGTAAAGGGAGGTAGACCATGGCGGAACTGAAGACCATCAAGATTTTCGATACAACGCTTCGCGACGGCGAGCAGTCGCCGGGCAACAGCATGAACATCGAGGAGAAGCTGCGGGTGGCCAAGCAGCTTCAGAAGCTGAATGTGGATGTCATCGAAGCGGGATTCCCCATCGCGTCAGAGGGAGATTTCGAGGCGGTCAAGCGGATTGCCCAGACCATCAAGGGACCGGAGATTGCGGGCCTCTGCCGCTCCAGCGACAAGGACATCGACCGGGCCTGGGAGGCCCTCAAGTATGCGGGTGAGCGGGGGCGCATCCACACCTTCATCGCCACTTCAGAGATTCACATGAAGTACAAGCTGAAAATGACCCGCGAGCAGGTGCTTGAGAACGCAGTAAAGGCGGTCAAGCGAGCAAAATCCTACACGCCCAACGTTGAATTTTCCTGTGAGGACGCCGTCCGCACCGACCTGGCCTTCCTGGCCCAGGTCGTGGAAGCGGTGATTGACGCCGGAGCCACCACGGTAAACATCCCCGATACGGTCGGGTACACGATTCCCTTCGAGTACTTCAATATCATCCGACACCTCAAGGAGAACGTGCCGAATATTGAAAAGGCGGTGATTTCGGTCCATTGCCACAATGACCTCGGGCTTTCCGTGGCCAATTCCATTGCCGCCGTCCAGGCGGGGGCAGGGCAGGTGGAGTGCACCATCAACGGCATTGGCGAGCGGGCCGGGAACTGCTCCCTGGAGGAATTTGTCATGGCCCTGAAGACCCGCCACGACATTCTCCCCTTCAGGACCAACGTCGCCCATGATCAGATTGTCCCCTCCAGCCGCCTCCTCACGACCATCACCGGCATCGGAGTCCAGCCCAACAAGGCGATAGTAGGCGCCAACGCCTTTGCCCATGAGTCGGGAATTCACCAGCATGGTGTCCTCATGGAGAAATCGACCTACGAGATCATGACTCCCGAATCCATCGGGCTCAAGACAAACGTCCTGGTGCTCGGCAAGCACTCGGGGCGCCACGCCTTCAAGAAGCGGCTGGCGGAGCTGGGTTATGAGCTCTCCGATGAGGATCTCAACCGTGCGTTTGAACGGTTCAAGGCCCTGGCGGACCTGAAGAAAGAAGTCTTCGACGAGGATCTCGACGCCCTGGTGGCGGACGAGGTGATGCGGCCGGCGGAGAAATACCGGCTTTCCCACATTACGGTCACGTGCGGTTCCTTTGCCGTTGCCACTTCGACGGTGCAGATGGAGATTGACGGAATGGCAGTGCGAACCGCCGAGCTCGGCGATGGACCGGTTGATGCTACCCTCAAGGCCATCAAGAAACTGACCAAGACCAAGGCAAAACTTCAGCAGTACAATGTTGGATCAATCACCGGCGGGACCGACGCCCAGGGCGAAGTGACGGTGCGGGTGACGGAAGGCGAAGAAACGGTAGTGGGACGCGGTTCCTCAACCGACATCATCGAGGCGTCCGCAAAGGCTTACATCAATGCGCTGAATCGGCTTCATTCCAAGACAGAGCGGATTCACGAGTGCCTGTAGGCCGATGCCGGCGGCAGGCGTTGGTGTCTGTCGCCGGTAATAAGATATTCTGCCGATGTCCAGTCTGAAAAAAAGAAACCCCGCTGGATCGTGCCAGCGGGGTTTCTTGTTGTGGGTGAAATAGATTGGTTAGGCTTTCTTGACGTTTGCGGCCTGGAGTCCCTTGGGACCGGTCACCACGTCGAAGGTCACTGCTTCGCCTTCAGCAAGGGTCTTGAACCCGTCAGACTGGATGGCGGAGAAATGAACGAACACATCTTCCCCGTTTTCCTGCTCAATGAAGCCGAACCCTTTGGCGTCGTTGAACCACTTAACCTTGCCCTGTGCCATATTCCTACCTCCTTTTTCGGTGCCTCCGGATCGTTGCCGGAACTTCGTGGGATGTTGCTTAAGTTTCCGGAGTCTTGAGGCAGGAAAACCGCAAAGCATCTGAATCTTTGTTCTGGTTTTCATTTGCTGCGTAAAGCTTCCGAAACTTGCTACTTCAGAAAATTAACAGCGTGTAATTACGTTGTCAAGGGTTTTTCCGCCTTGTTCAGAACATGTTGAGCTTCCGGATAAAGGCTATCAGAAGACCGTAATGCTGGTGGTCGAACTGCAGGGATATCCGGGGGAGTTTCAGGAGATCGGGCTCGTCTGCCTCTTCGGGCAGCGGTCCTGCGGAGACGATGCGGGTTCCCGGCAGTCGGAGCTCGGGGAACTCATTTTCCAGTTCTTCGATCTGTTCAGTGGTCAATTCCTTGGTAAGGCGGATGATGAGCCGTGATTCGAAAAAACGGAGTGAATGGTAGTTGCGGTAGAAGTCTTCGATGACCCGGATCGCCTCGTCTTCGTCGCGGGTTATGGTGAAGATGGAGAAGTCTTCGGCGGAGATGAACCCCTTGCCGAGGATGCAGTCCTTGATGAAATCGAACCAACGGTCCCAATAGCCGGAGTTGTCGTCTATGAGTACGAGGGGTTTGGGAGAGGTCTTTCCGGTCTGGATGAGGGTAAAGACTTCCATGGCCTCGTCGAGGGTGCCGAAGCCGCCGGGAAAGACGGCAATGGCATTGGATTCCTTGACGAAGGCCACCTTCCGGTTGAAGAAATACTTGTAGTTGATGAGCCGGGGATTCTGGAGCATGACCGGATTGGGCTGCTGTTCGAAGGGGAGCCTGATGTTGACGGCGAAGGAGTGATCGCTGCCGGCGCCTTCGTTTCCGGCCTGCATGATTCCCGGGCCACCTCCGGTGATGATCATGAACCCTTTTTCGGCAAGCTTGCGGCTGAAACGGACGCAGGTCTGGTAGATCGGTTCCCGGGGTTCGGTGCGGGCCGAGCCGAATATGGTCACCTTCCGTTTCTCCCGGTATGGGGCAAAGACGTTGGTGGTGTAGCGCATCTCCTTCATGGTGTTGTTGAGGAGCTTGAGGTCTGCCAGGTAGTTGCATTCCTGTCCGGACTTGAGGGCGGAAATGATCATCTCACGGATTATCGAGGGGTGATGGATGGGATCGACTTTTTCCATAAGGGTGTCGATCAGATCGTCAATTTCACCGTTGGTGCGGGTAAAGCTCAGTTCCATGCCGGTCAGCCCCCTCAGAAATTGGCGCATGATAGCACGCCGCGCTTCTGCAAGCAATTGTTAAGCCGGACCGAACAAATATTACGTTGATTTATGGGGGGGCTTTGTTTACATTTGGCCCCATATTTTCATCACACTGCGAAAGGGTAGTTCACATGGGGAAGACCACAGCGGAAAAGATTTTTGCAAGTCACCTGGTCGATGAGCCGTTTGCCGGCACCAAGGTGCTTCGGCTCGACGTGGTGATGTGCCACGAAATTACCACCCCTATTGCCATTGCCGACCTGATGGCGCGGGGTAAAGACCGGGTTTTCGACCCGACAAAGATCAAGGCGGTTATAGACCACGTCACGCCGAGCAAGGATTCGAAGACCGCCACCCAGGCGAAGATGCTGCGGGACTGGGCGCGGCGGCACGGTATCCAGGACTTTTTCGATGTGGGATTCAATGGTGTCTGTCACGCTCTCTTCCCCGAGAAGGGGTTCATCCGCCCCGGCTACACCGTGATCATGGGTGACTCCCATACCTGCACCCATGGCGCCTTCGGGGCCTTTGCCGCCGGGGTCGGCACCACTGACCTGGAAGTCGGTATTCTCAAGGGTGTCTGCGCGTTCCGCGAGCCCAAGAGCATCCGGATCAACCTGAAGGGCACCCTCCCCAAGGGGGTTTACGCCAAGGATGTCATCCTCTACGTCATCGGGCAGATCGGCGTCAACGGAGCCACCGACCGGGTCATGGAATTCCGGGGCCCGGTGGTGGATGCCATGACCATGGAGTCACGGATGACACTGTGCAACATGGCCATCGAGGCGGGGGGCACCTCCGGCATCTGCATGCCCGATATGGTGACGGTGGAATACCTCTGGCCCTTTATCCAGAACGAGTACCCCTCCAAAGAGGCTGCCCTGGCCGAGTTCAGCACGTGGCGCTCCGATGACGACGCGGTCTACGAGCGAGTCCTTGACTTTGACGTGTCGAACCTGGAGCCGATCGTCACCTTCGGCTACAAGCCAGACCAGGTGAAGCCGGTCAGCGAGATTGCCGGCTCCCCCGTGGACCAGGTCTATCTGGGCTCCTGCACCAACGGCCGCCTTGAGGATCTGCGGATCGCGGCCCAGATTCTCAAGGGGAAGAAGATTGCCCCGTCGGTGCGCGGGATTCTCTCTCCGGCCACCCCGAAGATCTACAAGGATGCCATGGCTGAAGGGATCATCGACATCTTCATGGAGGCGGGCTTCTGCGTCACGAATCCCACCTGCGGCGCCTGCCTCGGCATGAGCAACGGCGTTCTGGCCGAAGGGGAGGTCTGTGCCTCCACCACCAACCGCAACTTCATGGGACGGATGGGAAAAGGGGGGATGGTTCACCTCATGTCCCCGGCCACGAGCGCTGCCACGGCCATCGAGGGGGTTATTGCCGATCCCCGGAAGTACCTGTAATCGATTGCTGGCCCCCTTTGGCTATGCCGGAAGGTGGTCAACCGGACCGACTTTTTCAAGGAGAATGAACCATGAAACAATTTGGCGGCCCCGTACTTTTTCTCGACCGCTCCGATATCAATACCGATGAGATTATTCCGGCCAAGTACCTGACCGAAATCACCAAGGACGATCTGAAGCCCTATATCCTGGAGGACCTGAAGCTGCCCGGCTTCGACCCTAAAGGGGAAAAGACCAGGGCCGCCCGGGTCATCGTATCGCGGGCCAACTTCGGATGCGGTTCCTCCCGGGAACACGCGCCGTGGGTTTTCGAGGTTAACGGCATAACTGCCGTTATCGCCGAATCCTTTGCCCGGATCTTCCGGCAGAACATGTTCAACTGCGGCATGGCGGCCATTGAACTGTCGAAGGAAAAAATCGATCTCCTTTTTGCCTACGCCGGCTGTTCCGATGCTGCTATTGCCATTGACATGGAAAATCAGACCCTTACCATTTCGGGGGGGGGCAAGGAGGAGGCGATTTCCTTTGAGGTTTCCCCCTTCGACAAGGCCCTCGTTCTGGCCGGCGGCTGGGTTGACTACGCGGACCGGAAATACTGATTTTTCCCGATAATCCCCGATGGCACTCCGGGAGGCCTGCGTTATGCGCAGGCCTCTCTTGCTGTGGGGCGGCCCGGGTTTTTTGTTGACTCACCCCGGTTCCTGGGGTTATCTAAGCACGTAATACATTTTTTTGACACGGTGGAATCTCCCTGATGCGTATCCGTTTCCTGCTAGCCATCTGTGCCGCTGCACTGCTCCCGGCTGCGCCGGTTGGGGCGTCCGAGGGCGGTGAACAGGAGCAGGGAACCATCCTGACCTTCTGGCCCCTTGTTGACTACCGCACGAGTCCCGGTGACGGCTTCAGCAATCTCTCGATTCTGGGGCCCCTGATAAAGATCCAGCAGCACGGTGATGAGCGGACGACCGCCATCCGCCCCTTTGTCTATCGCACCGCTGCTGAAGGGGAGCAGAGCTCGGCGACCAATTATCTCTATCCTGTCGCGTCGTCGCGGGAAGCCACCGATGTTTCGACCTTTCAGGTTTTGAAGCTGTTGCAGGTCAACACGTTCCGAAAGAACGAGCCCGAGAAGGCGAAGAGCGATTCCATGCTCTTTCCTTTCTACATTCACGGCACATCGGATGCCTACGGCCCGTACACTTCGATCTTTCCGTTTCACGGGACGCTCTACGAACGACTGTGGCGGGACGAGATCCATTACACCCTCTTTCCGCTCTACAGTCGGACGGTCAAAAACGGGACCACGACCCGCAACTACCTCTATCCGTTCTTTTCTACCACCACCGGCGAGCGGGAGAGCGGTTTCCAGTTCTGGCCCCTGTACGGGAGTGCCGCGAAGGAGGGGAGCTATGAACGGCGTTTCGTTCTCTGGCCCTTCTACCTCCATGAGCTGAAGGGGCTCGATACCGACAACCCCACGGAGCGTCTTACGGTTTTTCCTTTCTACTCGTCCCTCGAGTCGCCCCGGGTTTCTTCCCGCACCTATCTCTGGCCCTTCATGGGCTGGACCAGCGACCGGGGGGCGAAGCAGGAGGAACGGCGCTACCTCTGGCCGCTGGTCGTGACGGCCACGGGGGAGCAGCGGCAGGTCAGGCGCTATCTTCCCTTCTATGCCGAGGAGCGGAGCAGGGAAACCCACAAGAGTTGGTATCTCTGGCCCCTGTACCGGCATGACGGGATTGTTTCGGATACCTATTGCCGCGAGCGGGATCGGGTGATCTTTTTTCTGTACTCCGATCTGCGGGAGCGCTGGCCCATAGACGGAGCAGAGAAGCGCCGGACGGCGTTCTGGCCCCTTTTCGTCTACAGCCGCGACACCAGGGGAGTGAAGCAGTTCAGCTTTCCCGCGCCGGTGGAGCCCGTTTTGTCCCAGGAGGGGATCGAGCAGAGCTGGGCACCCCTGTGGCGGATTTACATCCAGCGCTGGAGCGATGCCGGCGACTCCGCCGTATCCTTTCTCTGGAACCTGTACTGGCATGAGCGGCGCGGAGATGATCTGGCCTACGAGCTGTTTCCGCTTGTTTCGTACCGCTCCCAAAAGGGTCGGACCGACGTCTCCCTTGTGAAGGGGCTCATCCGGTTGCGGAAGAATGAGGCGGAGAAAACCCTGAACCTTTTCTGGCTCCCCTTTGGCGTGACCTGGAAGGTGGGGGAGGCGGTTGCGGAACAGGAGGGTACGATGACGAGCTGGGCGAGGTTCGAGCCGTGACGGGCTTTATCGAGCGGATCGGAAAGCGGTTGGTTGCATTCCATGAAGTCGTGGGAGAGATGGTGCTGCTCCTTGGACAGACCGTCTGGTTCTTCCGCGAGGCGCCGCGCAACATCCAGAGCATCTTCACCCAGATGGCGATTATCGGCTACGAAACGCTGCCGATGGCGTCGGTGATGGCATTTTTCGTCGGAATGGTCCTTGCGCTCCAGACCGGTGCCGAGCTGCAGAAGTACGGCACCCAGAACATCATCGGCGGCATCGTGGGGCTCTCCATGGTGCGGGAGCTGGGGCCGGTCATGACGAGTTTTCTGGTGGCCGGGAGGGCCGGGTCCGCCATGGCCGCCGAGATCGGGGTCATGAAGGTTTACGAGGAGATCGACGCCCTCAAGACCCTCGACATCAATCCGGTGCGCTATCTCGCCATGCCGCGGCTCATCGCCTGCCTCATCTGTGTTCCGGCGCTGGTCATCTACGCCGACTTCATCGGCATTCTCGGGGGGGCGCTCCTGAGCCATTTTCACCCGAAAATTTTTATTTCCTATTCGACATATTACGACAGCATGAAGACGGCGCTCAAGCTGCAGGAGATCGGGGCCGGGCTTCTCAAGGCCACGGTGTTCGGCGGTCTCATCGGGTTGGTGTCGTGCTACACCGGTTTCAAGACCAGCGGCGGAGCCCGGGGGATTGCCCAGGCCACCACCAGGGCTGTGGTGCTCTCATTTATGCTGATTCTGGTGGCCGACTATTTTCTGACAAGGATACTCCTCTGAGCTGACGGTTCGGGGGGGAGGGCAGTTCCGGGGGGGGCGGCAATGGTGCGCATGCCGGCCCTGCAGGCCGGAGCGGAGGAGGCGCGAGGTATTATGGCGATGTCACTGGAAAAAAAGGTCGGGTTTTTCTTCATAGCGTGTATCGTGCTTCTCGGGGTGATGCTGGAGCTTGGCGAAAAGTGGAATCCCTTCGAGAAGGCCATCCCCTACAAGACCTATCTCACGAGCACGACCGGCCTCAAACTGGGTGATCCGGTGCGCCTGGCAGGGGTCGAGGTCGGCAAGATCACGAAGATTGCCATTGTCGACAACCGGGTCGAGGTGAATTTCGAGGTCAAACCCGGCACTGCCATCAAGGAAGACTCGGTGGCCACCATCCGGCTCACCAATCTCCTCGGAGGCCAGTTCCTCGGCATTTCCTTCGGTACGCAGACCGCATCGGTCTTGCCGCCGGGGAGCACGGTCAAGAGCCGTGAGATTGCCAATATCGACGTCATTGTCGACAACGTGAGCGACCTTACCAAGGATGCGAAGGTTCTCATAAACGACCTGACCGTCAACCAGCGGGAGGTGTTTCAGAAGATCGCCACCATGCTGGACGAAAACCGGGGGAACCTGCGGGGCGCCATCGAGAACATGAACAGCATCACCACCAAGATGGACCGCGGGCAGGGATCCCTGGCAATGCTCCTCAATGACAAGTCCCTCTACAATACGACCGCTGAGCTGGCGACGAGCATGAAGAACGTTACCGCGAAGATCGAGAGGGGGGAGGGGAGTCTCGGCAAGTTCGTCAACGACGATGCCTTTTACCATGATGCCAGGGGGGCAGTGGCTAATCTGAACGACGGCGCCAAGGATATCAGGGAGATTGCCGCCAAGATCAACCGGGGCGAGGGGAGCGTCGGCAAGCTCGTGAACGACGAGAGCCTCTACAACGAGCTGAAGGACGCCTCAAAGAACGTGAGCGAGGTTGCCCGGAAGATCAATCAGGGGGAGGGGACCCTCGGCAAGCTCGTGAACGACGACACCCTCTACCGCGATACCACCGCAGCCATGAAGAAGCTGGAGAAGGCCACCGACGGGCTGTCCGACACGGGGCCCATCTCAGTCATCGGCAGCATGGTGGGGACGCTGTTCTAGCGCGGAAAACAGACGGAAAAAGCTGGGGGGGGATTTCGGGGCGCGGGGCTGCGGGAGCGGCTGCCGCGCTTCGTTTGTGAGGAGGGATGAATGGAGGATGTTTTCAGGGTTGCCGCGGGGACCGTCACGATGCGCCCCTATGTGTTTGCCTTTTTTGCCGCCTACCTGGTGGCGGCCGTTACCCATCTGGGATGGCGGAAGACGGCCCTGTTCACGGTGGCGGGATATCTTATCGCCTTTCTGTCGGAGTTCAGTTCCATAAATACCGGCATCCCCTACGGGTGGTACTACTACATCGACGTGACCAGCGACCGGGAGCTCTGGATCGCCGGGGTTCCCTTTTTCGATTCCCTTTCCTACGTGTTTCTCACCTACTGCAGCTACGCCACGGCCCTGTTCGTCGTCTCCCCCGTCAAGACCTGGCGCTGGAACCTCGTTACCCTTGAGACCCGCTCCATCCGCGGGTCGTTTGCCGTTCTCTTCCTGGGGTCCCTGTTCCAGGTATTTCTCGATATCATCATCGATCCGGTGGCGCTCCAGGGAGGCCGCTGGTTCCTGGGGCAGATCTACGGCTACCGGGAGGCGGGAGTCCATTTCGGCGTCCCCCTTTCCAACTACCTCGGCTGGTGGCTCGTGAGTTTCATTCTCGTCTTCGCCCTGCAGCGCATCGATGCCTGGGCCGACAGCAGGGGGAGTGAACCGCCGTCAGGGGTTGCGAATCTGCCGTTTCGTCCCCTCTACGGGCCAATCCTCTACGTGTCGGTGCTGGTCTTCAACCTTGCCGTGACCCTCTGGATCGGTGAACGCCTCATGGCCCTGACCGGCATCTTCATCATCATTCCCGCCATGGCGATCTCGGCCGTGACCATCATCCGCCGCGCCAACCGCTACCGCAAGGAGGAGATGGCCGAGCATCTGCGGGATTTCCCCTGGTCCGCCGCGGCGATCCGCAAGGGGTAGGGGGGATGTGTTCGGGCCGGTTACCGGCGGGAAAGAAACTCCACGGCAGCAAGCACTCCTCCGGCGAGCTGTTTGCCGGCGGCGCGGGAGTTGCGGGCGAGCCTCAGAAGCTGGGGTATGATCCACGGTTTGCGGGTGATGGTGGCCAGGACTTTCAGGGGGCGGACGGCCATTTCATCGTCGGTGAATTCATCGAGGGAGAAGGCAAGTTCTTCGGCGGCGGCGTCGCTGATGGCGCGCAGGGACACGAGCGGTATCCCGTGCCGGCGACAGGCTTCGGCCACTGCGGCGGTTTCCATGTCAAGAACGGGGGAGGCTATTGCGGTCGGCAGCCTTTTGGCCAGGTCCCCTTTTCTGAGGATCCGGGATGCAGTGATGATGTCGCACCGGGCAGCGCCGCCGCATCTGCGGTCCAGCTCCGCGGCGAGCCCTTCGGCCAGTGCCCGGTCTATCCCCAGGCAGCGGACGAGCCCTTGCGGGCCGTCAAGCCAGCTCGACATTCCCACCGCCAGCTCTCCCACCCGCAGTCCTGGCAGCGCGGCGCCGCCGAAGCCGAAGGAGACGATGACGGCCGGCGAGGCCGCTGCCACGAGCGCTTCGCTTGCCGCTGCCGCCCGGTCAACTCCTATCCCCGACTCCACAAGACAGAGGTTCGCGTTGCCGGTCCGCAGCCGCCGCAGGGAGAACCTGCCGCTGTGCGACCGCTCCCATGGTTTCACCAGGCGGAGCAGGGGCCGTATCTCGTCGGGCATTGCCGCTATGAGTCCAATGGTCGCCATGGAGCGGCACTGTACCAAAGCCAGCACCGCACGGCAACGCATTTCATGCCTTGACACGTCCCGGCCTTTGAGGTAGCGTTATCCGTCCCACCTGCCGAAGGGACACGCGTCTAGCAGCAGCAAATCTCTAGCCCCCATCAGGACAACAATCGTCGGTTGCGTCACAGCAAATGCGCACAGCATCGGGCATCCTCGGATGCTCGGCGCTCATGCGCGCCGTTTTGTTGCCTGGCGGGGTGGAACCGGGATCAGTGTCATGAAGATTACAGCTATTATTCCAGCCCGATACGCTTCGACCCGTTTCCCCGGCAAGGCTGTGGCCGAGATCATGGGCAAGCCCATGGTCCAGCATGTCTACGAACGGACCGCCCGGGCCGGCCTGGTGTCCGAGGTTATTGTGGCCACCGACGATGAGCGGGTTGCCGAGGCCGTCCGTTCCTTCGGCGGTCGGGTGGAAATGACCTCCGCGGCCCACGAGACGGGCACCGACCGCCTTGCCGAGGTGGCCGCCCGGATCGACGCCGATATCATCGTAAACGTCCAGGGTGACGAGCCGCTCATCGAGCCCGCCATGATCGACGAGGCGATCGCTCCGCTGACCGCCGACCCATCGATCCGGATGGGAACCCTCAAGAGCCGGATCAAGTCGCTTCATGATTTTCTGAGCCCCAATGTGGTGAAGGTTGTCACCGACCACAAGGGGGACGCCCTGTACTTCTCCCGCTCGCCGCTTCCCAACTTCCGCGACAAATGGAACGACCTGAAGGACGAGGCATTTGTTACGGGAAGGCTTCTGTGCCACAAGCACGTGGGGCTCTATGTCTACCGCCGTGACTTTCTGCTGGAGTTTGCCCGGATGGCGCCGACCCCCCTGGAGCTTGCGGAGAAGCTGGAGCAGCTGCGGGTTCTGGAGAACGGCTTCCGCATCAGGGTGGTTGAGACATCCTTCGAGTCGATTGGTGTGGATACGCCGAGCGATCTGGATAAAGTCGTCGAAAAACTGTCAGGACACTAAGCCGGCAGGTCTGCGGGCAGCAGAGGACGGTCGATGCTGTTTTCCCCCCTCCCGAGTCCCGTGCCATCGGCCTATTTTCAGGAGCTGTCATGAAAACCAAGTTTATCTTCGTTACCGGCGGAGTCGTATCCTCCATTGGCAAGGGGCTCGCCTCGGCGTCGCTCGGCGCGCTTCTGGAGGCCCGGGGGCTTCGGGTCTCCATGCAGAAGCTCGACCCCTACATCAACGTCGATCCCGGCACCATGTCCCCCTTTCAGCACGGCGAGGTTTTCGTCACCGATGACGGTGCCGAAACCGACCTGGATCTGGGCCACTACGAGCGCTACACTTCGGCCCGGCTCTCCAAGCGGAGCAACTTCACCACCGGCCAGGTCTATTTCTCGGTCATCGAGAAGGAGCGCCGCGGCGACTACCTGGGGGGGACCGTCCAGGTAATTCCCCACATCACCGACGAGATCAAGCACAAGATCCTGGAGAACGCCAAGGGTGCCGACGTGGCCATCGTCGAGGTGGGGGGGACCGTGGGCGATATCGAGTCGCTGCCGTTCCTGGAGGCGATCCGCCAGTTCAAGGCCGACCGCGGTGCCGCCAATGTCCTCTATCTCCATGTGACTCTTGTTCCCTACATCAAGACCGCCGGCGAACTGAAGACCAAGCCGACCCAGCATTCGGTGAAGGAGCTCCGGGAGATCGGCATTCAGCCCGATATCCTCATCTGCCGCTGCGAGAAGGACCTCCCCCACGACATGAAGGCAAAGATCGCCCTCTTCTGCAACGTGGAGGAAAAGGGGGTCATCACCTCGGCCGACGCCGAGCACATCTACGCGGTGCCCCTCGCGCTCCACAAGCAGGGGCTCGATGACCAGGTGGTGGACAAGCTCAACATATGGACCAAGGCCCCGGACCTGGCCCCCTGGGAGCGGGTGGTGGAAAAGCTCCGCAACCCGCTCAAGGGGGAAGTGCACATTGCCATCGTCGGCAAGTATGTGAATCTCACCGAATCCTACAAGTCCCTGGCCGAAGCCCTGACCCACGGCGGCATCGCCAATGACTGCCGGGTGTTTCTCCGGTATCTCGACTCCGAAAAGCTGGAGAGCGAGGGGCTTGGCACGCTTCTGGACGACGTGGATGCCATCCTCGTTCCGGGGGGCTTCGGCGAGCGCGGGACCGAGGGGAAGATCAAGGCCATCGAGTACGCCCGGACCCGCAGGGTTCCCTTCTTCGGCATCTGCCTCGGCATGCAGATGGCGGTAGTCGAGTATGCCCGCAACGTCTGCGGTCTTGACGACGCCTGCTCCAGCGAATTCCGTCCCGACTGCGGGAATCCGGTCATCCATCTCATGGAGGAGCAGAAGGGGGTTGAGCGCAAGGGGGGCACCATGCGGCTCGGGGCCTATCCCTGCTCCCTCTCGAAGGGGAGCTTTGCCCACCGGGCCTACGGTTCCCTTGATGTCTCCGAGCGGCACCGGCACCGGTACGAGTTCAACAATGCCTACCGTGAGGCCCTGGTTTCCAAGGGGCTTGTCATCTCCGGCGTTTACAGGGAGGGGGATCTCGTGGAGATCGTCGAGGTGGCGGACCATCCCTGGTTTCTTGCCTGCCAGTTTCATCCGGAGTTCAAGTCCAAGCCCCTCAATCCCCACCCCCTCTTCAGGGCGTTCATCGCCGCCGCCCTGGAGCACCGGAGCAAGAGAGTGCCGGCATAGTCCGCCCGGCAGATACCGAGGTTCCCATGATTCGAGAAATCACCATCGGCAATGTGAAGATGGGGGGCAGCCGCCCCCTGGTGCTCATCGCTGGTCCCTGCGTCATCGAGAACGAAACGGCGACCCTGCGGTGCGCCGAGCGCCTCATGACCATCGTGAACGGCCTGTCGATTCCGCTCATTTTCAAGGCCTCCTACGACAAGGCAAACCGCACGTCGGTCACCGCCTTTCGGGGGCCGGGGCTCAAGGAGGGGCTGCGGATCCTCGCCAGGGTCAAGGAGTCCCTCGGACTTCCGGTCATCTCCGACATTCACTCCATCGAGCAGGTGCAGCCGGCGGCCGAGGTTCTTGATATCCTGCAGATTCCGGCGTTTCTCTGCCGCCAGACCGATCTGCTGGTGGAGGCCGCCCGCACCGGTCGTGTGGTGAATGTGAAGAAAGGCCAGTTTCTTGCCCCCTGGGATATGGAAAACGTGGTCGGCAAGATCGTTGCCAGCGGCAACGAGCAGATCATCCTCACGGAGCGCGGCGCAACCTTCGGCTACAACAACCTGGTGTCCGACATGCGGAGTCTCCCCATCATGCGCCGGTTCGGTTTTCCGGTGGTCTTCGACGCCACCCACAGTGTCCAGCTTCCCGGCGGGAAGGGCGGGTCTTCCGGCGGTCAGCGGGAGTTCGTGGAGTATCTCTCTCGCGCCGCCGTGGCCACGGGGATTGACGGAGTGTTTCTGGAGGTCCATGAGGAGCCGGACAAGGCCCTCTGTGACGGCCCCAACTCGGTGCCCCTCGACGAGCTTCCCGCTCTGCTGAAGAAACTCAAGGCAATCGACGCCATAGTAAAATAGAAACCCGGAGCTGGTGTCCCGTTACCGGTAAAGGCATTTACCGGTCCCTGGTCCCCGGTCCCCGGTCCCGGATCCCCGATGATTATCGAAGAAGCGCGCAAAGTTATCCGCATCGAAGCCGACGCCCTCATGGCCCTGGCCGATTCCATCAACGGCGAATTTGAACAGGCCGTCCGCCTTATCCTCTCCACCAGGGGGAGGGTGGTGGTGACCGGCATGGGAAAATCGGGCCTTATCGGCCAGAAAATCGCCTCCACCATGGCCTCCACCGGTACCCCCGCCTTTTTCCTCCATCCTGCCGAGGGAATCCACGGCGACCTGGGGATGATCATGAAGGGAGATGTGGTGATCGCCATCTCCAACAGCGGCGAGACCGACGAGGTGGTGCGGATACTGCCGATCATCAAGCGCCTTGGCGCATCCCTCGTCTCCATGTCGGGCAACCCGAAATCGACCCTGGCGAAGGCCGGTGACGTCTTTCTCGATATCTCCGTGAAGGAGGAGGCTTGCCCCCTCGGTTTGGCCCCCACCGCCTCCACCACCGCCACCCTGGCCATGGGCGACGCCCTTGCCGTGGCGCTCCTGCTTGAGCGCGGCTTCCGTCCCGAGGACTTTGCCCTGTTCCATCCCGGCGGTTCCCTCGGCAAAAGGCTCCTTCTCACGGTGGGAGACCTCATGCACACCGGCGACGCGGTGCCGATCGTCACCATCGACACCCCCATGCGCGACGCGCTGTTCGTGATAACCTCCAAGGGGCTTGGCGTAACCGGTGTTGTCGATGCCGATGGGGCCCTTCTCGGGGTCATTACCGATGGCGACCTTCGTCGGGCCCTCGGCAGGGGGGTGGAGATCCTGGACCTCCCCGCGGGCGACCTCATGGGGCGCAACCCCAAGCGCATCCGAAGGGGCGAGTTGGCTGCCAAGGCCCTCCAGAGGATGGAGGAACACTCGATTACCTCCCTTTTCGTTTTCGAGGGGGATGAAGACCGGCAGCCGGTGGGGGTAATCCACCTCCACGATCTCCTGAAGGCGGGGCTGGCATGATGGACGAGCGTATCCGGAAAATTCGGCTCCTGCTCCTCGACGTGGACGGCGTCATGACCGACGGCCGGATCATTTTCGATTCCAACGGCATCGAGAGCAAGTTCTTCAACGTCAAGGACGGCCACGGCATCAAGATGGTGCAGCGTGCCGGCATTGAGGTGGGGATCATTTCTGGACGGGGGTCGGTGGTCGTGTCGAACCGGGCCGCGGAACTGGGGATATCCCTTGTCTACCAGAAGGCCCTCGACAAGCTCACCCCCTATCAGGAAATTCTGGAAAGAACCGGACTTGCCGATGACCAGGTCGCCTTCATGGGGGATGACGTCATCGATATTCCGGTGCTTCGCCGGGTCGGCTTTGCGGCCGCACCGGCCGACGCGGTGGATGATGTCTTTCCCCACGTCCATTTCACGGCCCGCAACCGCGGCGGCTGGGGAGCGGTGCGCGAGGTCTGCGATCTGCTCCTCAGGAAGCAGGGAAAGTGGGATGAGATAACAGCCCGCTATTTCCGCTGATTATCAGTTTACCCTTCCTCTGCGGCATCCTCTATCCCGGCAGCTGTCTTTGTCCTGGGTTGTGCCATTGCTCCTGCTCGCTTTTTCCTTGCGAAACAACGCTAATGCACATTCTTGGTTGCGGGGCTGGTTTTGCGCTACAATCTCCGTGCCAAATTTCTGTTTTATTGCGAGAATCTCCTTTACAGTGGTGGGGCCAGATGGTATACTTTCTCAAAATTTATGATAAAAACTAATAAAATCAGGCACATTCTTGCCTTGGTCATTGTCGCTGCAACACTCTATGTCGCGGTTACCATTGCCCTGAAGCTTGGGGCCGGCGACAAGAGAAAGGAAGGATTGCCGGCCCTTCCCCGCAATGTCGAGATGTCCCTCAGCAAAATCCATTACACTGAAACAAAAAATGGTGTCAAGCAATGGGACCTTTTTGCCGAAAAGGGTGAGTATGACAAGGCAAGGGATGTTACCGTGCTGAGCGGTGTGCGGATGGTGCTGCACGAGAAGGGCAAGAGCGGCGACATCACACTCGTGGCCGATCGTGCCGATTATTTCAATGCCTCCAAGGATGTGGCGCTCTCGGGCAATGTTGTGGCAAAGAGCGAGTCCGGCATGGAGTTCGCCACGGGACAGGCAACATACAAGGCGGACCGCTTCGTTGTGGCAACCGATGACAGGGTCAGATTCACCGACGGCACGCTGAGCGTGACGGGCGCAGGGCTGGAATTCTTCGTCAAGACGCGGCAGGTGAGGGTTCTGAGGGATGTAACCGCAACGGTTGCACCGGGTAAAAGGGGCTGATATGAGACGAATGCTCATGGCACTGGTTCTCCTGTTGGCGTCCCTTGGGATCGCGCACTCCGCGCAACTCCCGAAGGGGGGGCGGCAAGGACAGCCGATCACCATAAAATCCAGCGAGCTGTCCACGGACAGCAAGACCAATACGGCCACTTTCACCGGCAAGGTCATTGCCCGCCAGGGGGACTTGACGATCTATGCCGACAAGCTGGTGGTCCACTACAAGGCCGATGGGGGGGAGCTCGACCGGGTCGAGGTATCGGGCAATGTCCGGATCGTCCAGGGGGATCGTCTTGCCACGGCCCGTGAAGGGGTCTACCTGGGCACCGAGCAGAAGATTGTTCTTACCGGTGATCCCAAGGTCTTTCAGGGCGAGAATACGGTTTCCGGCAAGGTGATCACCTATTTCGTCAACGAGGAGAGAAGCGTCGTCACCGGCGGGCCCGATGCGCGGGTCGAGGCGGTCATCACGCCGAAGGAAAAGGGGAAGGATGCCGGCCAGCAGCGCTGAGATGGTTCTTCGGGCGCAGGGGCTTCGCAAGGGGTTCGGCAGGCGCGTCGTCGTGAACGGTGTCGACCTGCGGGTTGCCACCGGCGAGGTGGTGGGTTTGCTGGGGCCCAACGGCGCCGGCAAGACCACCACGTTCTATATGGTCGTGGGGCTCTGTCGTCCCGATGGCGGGCAGGTTTTTCTCGGCGACGAAGAGATTACCTCCCTGCCCATGCATCAGCGGGCGCGCATGGGGATCAGCTATCTTCCCCAGGAACCATCGGTGTTTAGAAAGCTTACGGTGGAGGAGAATATCATGGCCGTTCTGGAGACCATGGATATTTCGCCATCGCAGCGGCGAGAACGGGTTGCCGAACTCATCGGAGAATTCAAGATCGACCATATCGCCAGAAGCAGGGGGTATGCCCTCTCAGGGGGTGAGCGCCGGCGGGTGGAGATTGCCCGGGCGCTGGCCACCGATCCCCTTTTCATTCTCCTCGATGAGCCCTTTGCCGGTATCGACCCCATTGCGGTCATCGACATTCAGGGGATAATCACTGAGCTGAAGGCTCGCGGAATAGGCATCCTGATTTCCGACCACAATGTGCGGGAAACCCTTGGTGTCTGCGATAACGCCTACATCATGAGCGCCGGAGAAGTATTGGAGTATGGCGACCCGGTGAAGATAGCAGAGAGCAGGCAGGCCCGGGAGATCTACCTGGGCGACAAATTCAAACTTTAGAATCTCTTGTCCATTGATGTCGCGCCGCCACGGGCGTGCGGATATGAAGATCATGCGCGGCATGAAACTGTTCCCAGGGTGTTTCGGCTATGGCCATTGAAATGCGTCAACAGATGAAGCTGACCCAGCAACTGGTGATGACCCCCCAGTTGCAGCAGGCCATCAAGCTTCTCCAGCTCTCTCGGCTTGAACTTCAGGATCTTGTTCGTCAGGAGATGGAGGAGAATCCGGTTCTTGAGGAAACCCTGGAGCTGGAGGAACCCAAAGAGCAGGACCAGTTGGAACAGGCTGAAAAGGAGGAGACGCCTTCCGGGGAGGAAAAGGAGTTCCAGGAGGTGAAGGCGGGAGAGGAGACCCTTCGCGACACCGACTGGGACAGCTATCTGGACGGCTACAACTTCAGCGCGGGTGAACAGTACTACGACGACGAGGAGCGGCCTTCCTACGAAAATGTCCTTACCCGCAAGGGGACGCTGGGCGACCACCTCATGTGGCAGTTGAGCCTCGCCCGGATTTCCGACGTTGAAGCTGCGGTCGGCGCCGAGATTATCGGCAATATCGATGAAGACGGCTACCTCCGGGCAACGGTCGAGGAGATTGCGCGCTCGCTGGGGGTCGAGGATGCCATTGTCGAGGGGTGCCTGAAAAAGATTCAGGAGTTCGATCCCATGGGGGTTGGCGCCCGGGATCTCCGGGAGTGTCTCCTGATCCAGGTGGAGCAGCTCGGCATGGGGGGAAGCGTGGTGGAGGGTATACTGCGCCACCACCTCCACGACCTGGAAGCCCGCAGGTACAAGCAGATTGCCAAGGCCCTGGGGGTTGACCTCAATGATATTCTCGTGGGCGCGCGGGTCATTGCCGGGCTCGATCCCAAGCCGGGACGGATCTACGGCTCCGAGGACGTCCACTACATTTCCGCCGATATCTTTGTCTACAAGATCGGGGATGACTACGTGGTGGTGCTCAACGACGAAGGGCTTCCCAATCTGCGGATCAATCCCTATTACGCCGGAGAAGCCAAGGCAAGCGGCCAGGTGGATGCCAAGGCCGAGGAATACATCAACGACAAGGTCCGTTCGGCCATGTGGCTCATCAAGAGCATTCACCAGCGGCAGCGGACCATCTTCAAGGTGGCCAAGAGCATCGTCAAGTTCCAGCGCGACTTCCTCGACAAGGGGATTGAATATCTCCGACCCCTGGTGCTGCGCGACGTGGCCGAGGACATCGGCATGCACGAGTCGACCATCAGCCGTGTCACCACCAACAAGTACATGCAGACGCCCCAGGGGCTCTTCGAGATGAAGTACTTCTTCAACAGCGGCATTTCCACCGGCGAAGGAGACTTTATCGCATCGGAAAGCGTCAAGAACAAGATCAAGGAGATCGTCGAGGCCGAGGACCCCCGCAAGCCCTACAGCGACCAGCGTATTGCCGATCTGCTTTCGGCGCACAGTATCAATATCGCCCGCCGCACCGTTACCAAGTATCGCGAGATGCTGAGGATCGGCTCTTCTTCGGAGCGTAAGCGCCATTTCTGACCCTGTTCGGCCCAACACTATTTTCTTTCGACGTTTCGGGTTGAAGGATTGCTTTTTCGTGATTTAACTGAATCAGGAGCAAATGACCCGGACGCATCTACCGCAAGGAGGAAGTTATGCAAATCACCACGACATTCAGGCACATGGAGCAGAGCGAGGCACTCAAGAGCTACGCTGCCGAAAAGCTGGAAAGGGTCAAGAAATATATTGACGAACCCATTACCGCCCAGGTTTTTCTGACCGTGGAGAAAATTCGGCACTCGGCGGAAGTGACCCTGACTGCCAAGGGGGTCACCATCAAGGCCGCCGAAGAGACCAACGACATGTATGCCGCCCTCGACGCGGTCGTCGACAAGATCGAGCGCCAGCTCCGCCGCTACAAGGAGCGCCTCAAGGATCACAAGCCGGCCGCTGACAGCCGTGCCCTCGAAGTGCAGAAGAGCGTTCTCACGGCCGAGAGCATCGACCAGCGCCAGGAGCCGGTTATCGTCCGCAGCAAGACCATCACCATCAAGCCGATGTCGGTTGAGGAGGCGGTCATGCAGATGGATCTCCTCCACAAGGATTTCCTTGTCTTCACCGACTCCACGACCGAAGTCATCAACGTTGTCTACCGCCGCAAGGACGGAAACTACGGCCTCATCGAGCCGTCGCGCAGATAAGGGAGCGCGCCGCGCCGTCCGCGTGCGTGCGCGGCGCCCTTTCCCGCGTGCCGCGGAGTGGAGGGGGATCAGCCGTTGAACACCATCAGTCTCTCAATCGAAGACCTCCTCAATGACACGGAGTACGGTCTTGATCTCTCCCTCCTGGCCGGCGGCGGCGGAGTCGGGCACCGGATCTTCAGCTCCCGCATCCAGAAGCCGGGGCTTGCCCTCACCGGCTATACCGACCATCTCCACCCGGACCGGGTGCAGGTTCTCGGCAATACTGAAATATCATACCTGCGCCAGCTCCACGAGGAGCTGGCCACCATATTCGTCGACAAATTCTGCGAGTACCCAATTTCCTGTATCATCGTCACCAAGGGGCTCGATCCGCCCCAATTTCTCAAGGATGCCGCCGAGCGCGAATCGATTCCCCTGCTGGTGACCCCGCTGCAGTCATCCACCTTCATCTCGCTCATCACCAAATTTCTTGAGGAGCGGCTCCTCCCCACGACCCACATCCACGGCGTGCTCGTGGATGTCCTTGGCGTGGGGGTGCTGCTGCTGGGCAAAAGCGGCATCGGCAAGAGCGAGTGCGCCCTTGACCTGGTCATCCGCGGTCACCGGCTGGTGGCCGATGATGTGGTGTTCGTGAAGAAGAAGATGCCGGCAGCCCTTGTGGGGCAGGCGGCAGAGGCGATCCAGTACCACATCGAGATCAGGGGGCTCGGGGTTCTCAACATCAAGAACCTCTTCGGTGTCTCTTCCATCCGGGAAAAGAAGATCATAGACATGGTGATCGAGCTGGTGGAGTGGGACCCCCTGCACGAGTACGACCGGCTCGGACTGGACGACGATGTTTACTCCATTCTTGATATCGAGCTCCCCTACATCAAGATTCCCGTGCGCCCCGGCCGCAACCTGACGTCGATCATCGAAGTGGCGGCCCGCAACCATCTTCTCAAGGGGATGGGGTACCACTCGGCCCGGGAATTCCAGGAAAAGCTCATGGCGCGGATGGAAAACCGTCCCCTTGGGGACGAGGTGGAGTAACCGATGCGTGTTCTGGTCATCACCGGCCTTTCCGGATCGGGTAAATCGACGGCGGTTCGTGTTCTGGAGGACGAGGGATTCTTTTGCATCGATAATCTGCCGGTGCAGCTTTTTCCGACCATAATCGAACTGATTAAAAAGGCCCAGGAGTCGGTGCCGGGGGTGGCTCTGGTCATGGATATCCGAGGGAGGGATTTTCTCAAGGGGTTCGAGAAGATCTTCCAGGAGATCGACGATGCCGGCCATGCCGTCGAGATAATCTTTTTCGATGCCACCGATGAAGTTCTGATCCGGCGCTTTTCCGAGACCAGACGGCGTCATCCGGCCCTGGAGAGCGGGTCGGTGCCCGAGGGAATCCGCTATGAGCGGGAGCGGCTGGCGGGGCTCAGGCGCCTTGCCTCCCTCGTTATCGACACGTCGGAGCTGAATGTCCACCAGCTCAAGGAGACGGTGCTGGCGCGGGTCAAGGGTGAGTCCGGCTCCCGGAGAATGACGATTCACCTCCAGTCGTTCGGCTACCGCTACGGGATCCCCCTTGAATCCGACCTGGTCATGGATGTCCGCTTTCTCCCCAATCCCCATTTCGTACCGGAACTCAAACCGTTCACGGGTCTTGATGCCGGTGTCCGCAGCTACGTTCTCGACAGACCCGAAACGGCCCAGTTTCTTGCCAGGTTCGAAGGGCTGCTCGAATATCTGCTTCCCGCCTACCAGCGGGAAGGAAAATCGTACCTCACAATCTCCATTGGCTGCACCGGCGGCAGGCACCGTTCCGTTGCCCTTGTGGAAGAACTCCGGAAGTTCTTTGTTCGCGCGGGCACTGCAGTGAAGGTGAGCCACCGAGACATGGAAAAAGGATGAAGAAATGATTGGATTGGTGCTTGTAACCCATGCCGGCCTGGCAGAGGAGCTGCTTCGCGGCGCGGAAATGATTGTCGGCCCCATCGAGTCCGCGGAAGCCGTGGGAATCCGTCCGGGAGACCAGGCCGATGCGGTCATGGAACGGATTGCCGGGGCCGTCAGGCGTGTATCCGCGGATGGAGCCCTCATCATGACCGATATGTTCGGCGGGACCCCCTCCAACATGAGCCTTTCCTTTCTGGAGACCGACCGCATCGAGGTGCTGACGGGCGTGAATCTGCCGATGGTGATAAAGTTCGCCGCCGAGCGGGACCGGACAGCCGTTGCCGCACTGGCAACGGCCCTCAAGGAGTGCGGCCGCGAGAGTATCGCCGTGGCCGGCGATTATCTGAAATAATCCGAATTACAGGGATCAACCGCAATGCTTGACCAGGAATTCACCATCATCAACAAACTTGGCCTCCATGCCCGGGCCTCGGCCCTTTTCGTCAAGACGGCCAGCCGTTTCCGTTCCGAAATTAAGATTGAGCGCGAGGGTATCACGGTGAACGGAAAGAGCATCATGGGGATCATGATGCTGGCTGCCGCCAAGGGAACGCGTATCAAGGTCACCGTTGAGGGGGAGGACGAGGCGGAAGCCATGGCCGCCCTCGGAGAACTCATTGCCAATGGATTCGGCGAGGAATGAAACAAAGATTTTTCGGGGCATAGAGGCCTCGTCCGGAATCGCCATCGGTACGGCACGCCTGACCGACCGCAGCCGCGTTGCGGTTGCCGAGATTTCCATCGGCGACGATGAGGTGGAGCAGGAGCGTGCCCGCTTTCTTGCGGCGCTCCAGGATGCCCGCGAGGAACTCCGTGCCGTCAAGGAACACCTGTCGGCAAGCCGCGGTCCCGAGCACCTCTACGTGGTCGATACCCATCTCATGATCCTCGACGACGCCATGCTGACCCAGGGTACCCTTGATCTGATTGCCCGGGAACACATCAACGCCGAAGCGGCTCTCAAGCGCAATCTTCAGAAATTCAAGGAATTCTTTGCCGGCATTGAAGATGAATACCTGCGCGAGCGGGCCGGCGACGTGGAAACCGTGGTGGAGCGCATCATGCGCGCCATGGTGGGGAAGCGTCAGGAATGCATCGGCTCCATTGACGGGGGCAAGATCATCATCGTTGCCCACGACCTCTCCCCCACCGACATCCTTCAAATCGACAAGAGCAAGGTAATCGGCTTCATCACCGATCTGGGGGGGCGGACCTCCCACACCGCCATTCTTGCCAGGGCGCTGGAGATTCCAGCCGTGGTAGGCCTTGAAACGATCACGGGTGAAGATATTGATGGCCTCCCCATAATCATCGACGGCACCGACGGGACGGTGGTTGTCAATCCCGATCAGGATACCTTCCGCGATTATCTGCGACGCAAGCAGCGGTATGATTACCTTGAGCAGGAATTTCTCAAGCTTCGGGACCTCCCCGCCGAAACCACGGACGGCCACAGGATTTCACTCATGGGTAACGTGGAATTCCCCGAGGAAATTCCGACCCTTAAGGGGCATGGGGGGGAGGGGGTCGGCCTTTACCGGACCGAGATGCTCTACATGAACCGAAAGGGGCTTCCCGACGAGGAGGAGCAGTACCTGGCTTACTCCGCCATTGTCGAGGCGATGGCCCCCTTCCCGGTCACTATCCGCACCCTCGATGTGGGAGGCGACAAGCTCGCCACCGACCTCCATCTGGAGGACGAGATGAACCCTGCCCTGGGGTTGCGGGCCATCCGCCTCTCCCTCCGCAAGCCCGAGGTCTTCAAGACCCAGCTGCGGGCAATCCTGCGGGCCAGCGCCCGGGGGAAGGTCCGGATCTTCTTTCCGATGATATCTGGAATCGAGGAGGTGCGGGCTGCCAAGGCGGTTCTTGAGGAGGCGAAAAACGAACTCCGCTCCGAGGGGATACCCTTCGACAGCGGCATTGAAGTGGGGATCATGATCGAAATCCCCTCAGCGGTGGTCATTGCCGACATCCTGGCCCGGGAGGTGGACTTTTTCAGCGTCGGCACCAATGACCTCATCCAGTACTCGCTGGCCATCGACCGGACCAACGAGCATCTGGCGCACCTCTATCAGCCCCTGCATCCCGCTGTGCTCCGCTCCCTCCGGACGGTGGTGGAGGCGGCCCATGCCGCCGGCATCCGGGTCTGCATGTGCGGCGAGATGGCCGGCGAAGCGCGTTACCTCCCCATCCTCCTTGGCCTCGGGTTCGACGAACTCTCCATGACCGGCGCGTCGATCCCCCGGGTCAAGAAGGTCTTGCGCCGGGCCGCCAGGGCCGACGCCTTGGAGCTTGTCTCCCGCGCCTTCGCGTTTTGCACCGCATTGGAGGTTGAAACATACTTGAGCGCTGAAATTTCAGCACGGTTTTCCGAGAGTTTCGACTGACGGCCGGCGGTTTTCTTCCTTGACAGCCGTTGTCGCCGGCTTATACAATTCACCCCATTGCAATAGAACCAGGCAGACCCATATTCACCTGTGAGGAGGAGCGATCAGCAATGGAGATGAAGGACTATATTTTTACCTCCGAATCGGTTTCCGAGGGGCATCCCGACAAAGTCGCGGACCAGGTATCGGATGCGATTCTCGATGCGATTCTCGCCCAGGACCCCAAGGCCCGCGTTGCCTGCGAAACTCTGGTGACCACCGGCATGGCGGTCATTGCCGGCGAGATCACCACGAGTGCCGTGGTGGATTATCCGAAGGTGGTTCGCGAGACCATCAAGGAGATCGGCTACAACGATTCGGCCATTGGATTCGACGGGGAAACCTGCGCGGTGCTTGTCTCCATTGACAAGCAGTCGCCCGACATCTCCCAGGGGGTCACCGAGGGGGAGGGACTGTTCAAGGAGCAGGGGGCCGGCGACCAGGGGCTCATGTTCGGCTATGCCTGCACCGAAACCCCCGAGCTGATGCCGATGACCATCACCTATGCCCACAAGCTGACCCAGAAGCTGGCCGAGGTCCGCAAGAGCGGGGTGCTCGACTTCCTCCGCCCCGACTCCAAGTCCCAGGTTTCCATTGAATATGTGAACGACAAGCCGGTGCGGGTCGACACGGTGGTCATCTCGTCCCAGCATACGCCGGAGGTTTCCTACGAGACGATCAGGGAAGGGATCATCGAGGAGGTTGTGAAGAAGATTATCCCGGCGGATCTCATGGACGAGCGGACCCGCCTGCTCATCAATCCCACCGGCCGTTTCGTCATCGGCGGCCCCATGGGGGACTGCGGACTGACCGGGCGCAAGATCATCGTCGACAGCTACGGGGGGCACGGAGCCCACGGCGGGGGCGCCTTCTCCGGCAAGGACCCCTCGAAGGTGGACCGCTCCGCCGCCTACATGGGGCGGTACGTGGCCAAGAACCTGGTTGCCGCGGGGCTCTGCGAGAAGTGCGAGGTGCAGGTGGCCTACGCCATCGGCGTGGCCGAGCCGGTGTCGGTCATGGTCGATACCGCCGGCACTGGCAAGATCCCCTCCAAGCGCATTGCCGAGATTGTCCGCGAGGTCTTCGATCTGCGTCCCCGCGCCATCATCGAGCAACTGGACCTGCTGCGTCCCATCTACCGTAAAACCGCAGCCTACGGCCACTTTGGCCGCGAGCTTCCCGAGTTCACCTGGGAGCGGACCGACAAGGCTGACATCATCCGCCAGAAAGCTTAAAGGCCGGAACCGGGGACCAGGGACCGGGGACCAGAAAAGACAAAAGGCCGGGAGGAGATACCTTCCGGCCTTTTGTCTTTTCTGGTCCCCGCGGTGCTTTCAGGTTTTCCTAGTCCCTGGTCCCCGGTCCCCGGTCCCCGTTTTTATCGGTCCCGGCTTTTCTGCCGAACCGGTACCCCACCCCCCTGACAGTCTGGAAATAGACCGGCTTGGCGGGGTTCGGCTCGAAGTACTTGCGCAGCCGCACGATGAAGTTGTCGAGGGTCCGGGTTTCGGTGTCCGAGGTGTATCCCCAGACGTTTTCCAGAATCTCCTTCCGGCTGATGGCCTCACCCTCCCGCTGGAAGAACAGGGAGAGCATCTTCACCTCCAGTTCTGTCAGGTCGATTTCCCCTTGGGCGGTCCGGGCGTGGTAGGAAAGGAGGAATACCTCGTTGTCGCCGAAGCGGTAACCCTCCTCCACCGGTTCCGGCCGGTACCAGGAGGAGCGCCGCAGCATTCCGCCAACCCGCAGCAGAAACTCGCTCAGGCTGAACGGCTTGATGAGGTAGTCGTCGGCGCCGCTCTTGAGTCCCGTGATCCGGGCCCCTTCGTCGGAGCGGGCCGTGAGGATCAGGACCGGCACGCGGCTGTCCATGGCCCTAATCCGTTCGCAGACGGCGAATCCGTCCATCCCGGGAAGCATGACATCGAGGATGATAAGGGCAAAGCGGTCGTAGGCGAGCCGCTCCAGGGCCTCCTCGCCGCTCTCCACGTGGCTTACCCGGTATCCGTCCAGCTCCAGGTTGAAGCAGATTCCCCGGGCCAGGTGCATTTCGTCCTCCACCAGGAGGATATGGGGTTTGTCTTCGGTCATGGGGTCCCCACCTTTCGGCGAGGGAGGGGGAGGCTGATGGTGAATGTGGTCCCCTTCCCGTTCCCCTCGCTTGCTGCGGTTACGGTTCCGCCGTGCTCCTTGACTACCGATTTGACAATCCAGAGGCCGAGGCCGGTCCCCCTGATGGCCTCACCGGTACTCCGGATGCGATAGAATTTCCGGAAGACCTTCTTCAGGTCCTTCCGGTCGATTCCCTTGCCGTTGTCCTGAAATGAGAGAAGGCAGCGGCCCCCATCCCGTTTCAGCGTTACCCGGATCTCCGGGGCGCCGATGCTGTAAAGGATCGCATTCTCGAACAGGTTGCGCAGGACCGTTTCCATCCCCTCCACATCGATGGCCGCCGAAATTCCCTCTTCAAGGTCGAGGATGACGCTCCCCCCCTCCGGGAGGTTCTGGCGCTGCTGTTCCATGTAGCGCGACACCAGCGCGGAGAAATCCACCACCGGGTACCGGGAGGCGCGGCGCCGCTGTTCGATCTTGGCCACCATCAGGATATTGCTGGTGAGGTTGTCGAGCCGTTCGATGTCCACGAGCATGGTGTCGAGGAACCGCTCCAGCTTGTCCGGCGGAGGCTTGCGGAGACGAATCGTTTCCAGGTGGAGCTTGATGGAGGCCAGGGGCGATTTCAGCTCGTGGGTTGCCTGGGAGATGAAGTCCTGCTGTTCCTGATTCAGGTTCGATTGGCGGCGCCAGTAGATGAAGATGACGTAGACCCCCACCAGGATGATGACAAGGAGCACCAGTCCCTCCACCAGCACCATCCAGTCGAAGCCGCGGCCCAGGAGTTCGGGGCGGTAGCGCTCTGCCAGTTCCCGGAACTCCTTGTGGCGACCCACGAACCAGTTGATCCAGAAAAAGACCAGCAGCCCCCAGACGACCTGGATGCCGATCAGCGCCATGAGGGGATTAACGAGTTTCTTCAGCCACTTCATGGTGTTTTGTGTAGCACCCCCCCGTGCCGTTTGCAAGGGGGGATTTCGTTTTACAAAACTATTACACATCCTTTGTTTACACTTCTGCTATGGTTGCTCAGGCAGATGACACCGGCAGAGGGAGATAACAAATGATTGGACCGCTTAAAATCGGCAAGCATGAGGTCAGGTATCCGCTTATCCAGGGAGGCATGGGGGTTCGCATATCGGGATGGCGGCTTGCGGGGCACGTGGCCAGGTGTGGCGGGGTGGGGCTCGTGGCATCGGCGGGGGTTACCCTCAACAGCGGGCTCTATACCGGCGCCAATTACCTGCAGACCAATCCCGAAGCCCTGCGGCAGGAATTGCGCAAGGCCTACGAGGTTGCCCCCGACGGCGTCATCGGCGTGAACATCATGGTGGCCCTCTCCGACTACGAAGATCTTGTGCGGGCCGCCATTGACGGCGGCGCCAAGGTGATTGTCTGCGGCGCCGGCCTCCCCATGACGCTCCCCGAACTGACCGCCCATGCCCCCGACGTGGCGATCGTGCCGATTGTCTCCTCGCTCCGGGCCGCCCAGCTCATTGCCAAGAAGTGGGACAAGGGGTACGGCCGCCTCCCCGATGCCGTGGTGGTGGAAGACCCCGACACGGCCGGCGGCCACCTGGGTGAGAAGATGGAAAACATCGGCAGCGGTGACTATGACCACTACGGTACCATCCGCGCCATCAAGGAATTCTTCCGCACCGAGTACGGCAAGGCCGTGCCGGTCATCGCCGCCGGCGGCATCTGGGACCGTGCCGACCTCCTCCATGCCCTGGCCGAGGGGGCCGACGGGGTCCAGATGGCGAGCCGCTTTGTTCCGACTGTGGAGTGCGATGCCGAGGATGCCTACAAGCAGATGTACCTGGACTGCCGCCAGGAAGACATCGGCCTCATCATGAGTCCGGCCGGGCTCCCCGGGCGGGCCATCCTCAGCAACCAGGAGGGGATCGCCCTCTACGATCAGGTCAATGCAACCGAGTGCATCAACGGCTGCCTCAAGAAGTGCTCCTACAAGGAGACCGGCGAACGGTTCTGCATCGTAAGCGCCCTCGACCGGGCCCAGCAGGGTGATGTGGAATCGGGTCTCGTCTTCTGCGGCACCAATGCCTGGAAGGCCGACCGGATCACCACCGTCCAGGAGATCTTCGACGAGCTTTTCGCGGCGGAGGCCGGCCAGGCGGATAAGGCTGCCTGAAGCCGTTTTCCACTGTCCTGGGGAAAAGGGGCACCTGTGTTGGTGCCCTTTTTTTGTGGGAGCCGGCAATCGGTCTTTGACCCCGCAGCGTCAGAAATGCTATATATCTCCCGGTTCATGCCGATAGAGTAAAGAACTACCAAACCCAACGGAGGATACAATGTCGACAACCACCACACAGGCCGCGACTGCCGGCGCGTTCACGGACTGCCATGTACGGGATCTCTCCCTTGCCGCCTGGGGGCGCAAGGAAATGATCATTGCCGAGACCGAGATGCCGGGTCTCATGGCCATCCGCGAGGAGTACGCCGCCAGCCAGCCCCTGAAGGGAGCCCGCATTGCCGGTTCGCTCCATATGACCATCCAGACCGCCATGCTGATTGAGACCCTCACGGCCCTCGGCGCCGAGGTGCGCTGGGCGTCGTGCAACATCTTCTCCACCCAGGACCATGCCGCGGCCGCCATTGCCGCCGCCGGCATTCCGGTCTTCGCCTACAAGGGTGAGACCCTGGAGGAGTACTGGGAGTTTACCCACCGGATCTTCGAGTGGCATGACGGCGGCACCCCCAACATGATCCTCGACGACGGCGGCGATGCCACCCTGCTGCTGCACCTGGGGAGCGACGCCGAGAAGGATCCCTCCGTCATCGCCAATCCCACCTGCGAGGAGGAGCAGTATCTGTTCGCCGCCATCAGGAAGCGTCTGGCCGAGAAGCCGGGGTGGTACTCGCAGACCGCCGCCGCCATCAGGGGAGTGACGGAAGAGACCACCACCGGCGTGCACCGCCTCTACCAGATGCACGAAAAGGGGAAGCTCAAGTTTCCGGCCATCAACGTCAACGACTCGGTCACCAAGTCCAAGTTCGACAACATCTACGGCTGCCGCGAGTCCCTGGTGGACGGGATCAAGCGGGCCACGGACGTGATGGTGGCCGGCAAGGTGGCCGTCATCTGCGGCTACGGCGAGGTGGGCAAGGGGTGCGCCCAGGCCATGCGCGGGCTCCAGGCCCAGGTGTGGGTCACCGAGATCGACCCGATCTGCGCCCTCCAGGCCGCCATGGAAGGGTACAAGGTGGTCACCATGGAGTGGGCTGCCGACAAGGCCGACATCTTCGTCACCACCACCGGCAACATCAACGTCATCACCCATGATCACATGAAGGTCATGAAGCATAACGCCATTGTCTGCAACATCGGTCACTTCGACAACGAGATCGAGGTGGCGGCTCTCAAGCAGTACCCGTGGGAGAACATCAAGCCCCAGGTGGACCATGTCATCTTCCCCGACGGCAAGCGGATCATCCTCCTGGCCGAAGGGCGCCTGGTGAACCTGGGGTGCGCCACGGGGCACCCCTCCTACGTCATGAGCTCCTCCTTCGCCAACCAGACCCTGGCCCAGATGGAGCTCTTCTGCAACCCCGGCAAGTACCCTGTCGGCGTTTACATGCTTCCCAAGGAACTGGACGAGAAGGTGGCCCGGCTCCAGTTGAAGACTCTGGGCGCCATGCTGACGGAGCTCACCGATGAGCAGGCCGCCTACATCGGCGTGCCGAAAGAGGGACCCTACAAGAGCGCTCATTACCGGTACTGAGAGGGCGCGTGCGCCAATGAAAAAGGCCGTCGGGAGCGAATCCCGGCGGCCTTTTCCTTTGCAGGGGCGATCCTTGTGAACGCCCAATTCCCGCCAAAGGGCGAATACAAGATTCGCCCCTACCTTTCCCCCACCAGCCCCTTCAGTTCCTCGATCAGTTCCGCCAGAAAATCGTACCCCTTCTGCCAGAAGTGGGGATCGGCCAAGTCGATGTGCGCCGGCCGCACCGTGTCCGCCGGCGACCGGGAGCCGCCGCTCTCCAGGATCGCCACGTAGGTGGGGATGAACGCCTCCCCTTCCTCCAGGTATTTCCGGTAGAGGGAGAGGACCAGGAGTTCCGCGAAGGTGTAGGAATAGCAGTAGAAGCGGGCGTGGATGAAGTGGGAGATGTAGCTCCACCCCCAGCGGTAGGGCTCGATCATCTCCACCGCGTCGCCGTAGAGTTTACTGTTCTCCTCCCACCAGAGGTCGCAGAGCCGCATTGAGGTGAGGAGCCCCTCTTTCCGCTCCCTGTGCATCCGCTCCTCGAAACGGGTGAGGACGTTCTGGCGGAAGGTGGTGGCGATGATGTCCTCGATCTTGGCGCAGAGGAGGGCGATCTTCACCTGGGGGTCCGATTCCCGGGCGAGAAGAAAGCGGGTCAGGAGCATCTCGCCGAAGACCGATGCCGTTTCCGCCAGGGGGAGCGGCGCGTGGTAGTTGAGCATGGTCTGCTTCTGGGCCAGGACGAAGTGGAGGCCGTGGCCCAGTTCGTGGGCCAGGGTTGCCACGTCCCGCAGGTTGCCGGTGAAGTTCAGGAGCAGATAGGGGGAGAGGCTTGGGGTCATCCCCATGCAGAAGGCGCCGCCGCTCTTGCCGGGGCGCGGCAGCACGTCGATCCGCCGCTCGGCGAAGAACGCGGTGCAGATATCGCGAAAGCGGGGCTGGAAGGCGCCGTAGGCCTCCAGGACCAGGTCCCGGGCCTCGTCGAAGGTGTAGCGGCGGTCCGTCTCCCCCACCGGGGCGTAGACATCGGTGTTCTTCAGCTTCGGCAGCCCCAGAAGCCGCGCCTTGAGCTGGAAGTAGTCCCGGGCCAGGCCGTAGTTGGCCTCGGAGACCTCCATGAGCCGGTTCACCACCTCCTCGGGGATCTCGTTCCCCAGGTTCGTGGGCTCCATGGGGTGGCGGTAGCTGCGCAGTTCCAGCTCCTGGGAGTGATCGAGGGCGACGGTGTTGAAGATGGCGCCGAGGGCGATTCCCTCCTCCTCGTGGCGCTTGAGGAAGGTGGCGAAGGCCCGCTCCCGCACTGCGGCGTCCGGGTGGTAAAGAAGCCCCAGGATCTCCTCGCCGGTGAACTCCTGCTCCTCCCCGTCCAGTTCCATCCGGTAGCGGAAGGAGGCGGAGAGCTCGTCGAAGAGCCGGGTAAAGGCCTCGGCCCCCGTGAGGTTTTTCAGCTTGAGGAGCTGTTCCTCCCGCTCCGTAAGGGTGTGGGGCTTGAATTTGCGCACACTCTCCAGGTAGTGGCGGTAGTTGAGGAGCTGTTCGTCCGCCATGATCTCGGCGAAACGTTCGTCGGGGATTGCCATGATCTCCAGGTCGAAGAAGAGGAGTTCCCGTCCCATGAGGTTGCCGAACTCGGCGGTCCGCTGGGAGAGCTTCTTGTGCTCGTCGTTTTCGGCGTCGGCGGCGAAGAGGAGATGGGCATAGAGCTGGGGCTTCACGATGAGCTCAGTGAGGGCCTCGTAGCGCCGCAGCGCCGACCGGAGCCCGGCGGCGTCCAGCGAAGCGACTTTGCCCGCGTAGGTTTCCCGGAATCTCTTGGCCTCGGCGGCTCCAGCGGTGAGATCGGCTTCGAGTTCCGGAGCGTTCGGGGCGCGGTAGAGGGGAGAGGTGTCCCAGAGCAAGGCGGCTGTTTCGGTTGTCATGGCAGTCCTTTCAGAAAAAATAGGAGGTTGCGTGCGCACCCCTTCTGGATTACCACAGTGAAGGGAGAAATCAAGGGCGTTATGGGATGACAGGGGAGATACCGTTCACCCGTGCAATGAGAAAGGCCCGCTGTGGGGCGGGCCTTTCGTCTTTCTTCTCTCGCTGCTGCCGGTCAGGCGCACTCGGAATAGCCGCAGACCCGGCAGACCGCGCAGCCCCCCTCGTGCTCCACGATGCCTCCGCACTCGGGGCAGGCGCCCCGCTCGGGGGCCGTGGTCTCGAGGCCCACGTCGTAGCCGGCCGCCTGCATGTGGGCCTGGATCGCCTTGGCCACGGCGTCGGCGCATGAGAGGACCTTGTTGTCGCCGAAGCCGGCCGGGAGATGGCAGGAGATGCCGAGGAGCTGCTTGATCACCTGCCGGGCCTGGACGCCGCTGCGCCAGGCCAGCGACACCATGCGGCCGATGGCCTCGCACTGGGAGGAGGCGCACCCCCCCGCCTTCCCCATGGTGGTGAAGAGCTCGAAGAGCCCGGCCTTGTCCTCGTTGACGGTGACGTAGAGGGGACCGCAGCCGGTCTGCATCTGGTAGGTCCACCCCTTGAGGGCCTTGGGGCGGTCCCGCTTCACGGCCCGCTTCTCCTCGGTGTGGACCACCTTTTCCTTCTCCTCCTTGGCGCCGGTGGAGAGGACCTGCTCGTCCCGGGAGCCGTCGCGGTAGATGGTAACCCCCTTGCACTCCAGCTTGTAGGCCAGGCGGTAGACTTTTTCCACCTCCTCGATGGTGGCGGTGTTGGGGAAGTTGACCGTCTTGGAGACGGCGTTGTCGGTGTACTTCTGGAAGGCCGCCTGCATCTCGATGTGGTCTTCCGGGGTGATGTCGTGGGCGGTGACGAAGACCCTGCGGATATCCTCGGGGATCTCCGGCAGGTCGTGGACGGTGCCGTGCCGGGCGATCTTCTGCATCAGCTCTTCGGAGTAAAAGCCCCGCTTCCGGGCCATTTCCTCGAAGATGGGGTTGACTTCCACGAGGATGTTCTTGTCCAGCACCTGACGCACGTAGGAGACCGCGAAGAGGGGCTCCACGCCGCTGGATGCGTTGGCGATGATGGAGATGGTGCCGGTGGGGGCGATGGTGGTCACGGTGGCGTTGCGGATGGGGCCCTCGCCCGGCCGGTCGTAGATGGAACCGGCAAAATTAGGGAACGGCCCCCGCACGGCGGCCAGCTCGCGGGAATAGGCGTGCCCCTCGTCGTTGATGAAGCGCATCACCTTCTCCCCAAGGCTGATGGCCTCCGGCGAGTTGTAGGGGATGCCGAGGAGGATCAGCATGTCGGCCCACCCCATGACGCCCAGGCCGATCTTGCGGTTGGCGCGGGTCATGTCGTTGATCTGGGGGAGGGGGTAGTTATTCACCTCGATGACGTTGTCCAGGAAGTGGACCCCCAGGCGGACGACCTCCTTGAGGCGCTTCCAGTCCACGTCGCCGTTTTTTACCATCTTCCCCAGGTTGATGGAGCCCAGGTTGCACGACTCGTAGGGGAGGAGCGGCTGCTCCCCGCAGGGGTTGGTGGACTCGATCTCGCCGATCTGCGGGGTGGGGTTGTCACGGTTGAGGCGGTCCAGGAAGATGATGCCCGGCTCACCGTTCTTCCAGGCCTGCTTCACGATGCGGCTGAACACCTTGCGGGCGTTGAGGGTGCCGCAGGGCTTGCCGTCCCGGGGGTTGCGCAGCTCAAAGTCGGCGTCCTTTTCCACCGCCTCCATGAAGGCCTCGGTGAGCCCCACGGAGATGTTGAAGTTGTTGAGCTGCTTCTGGTCATCCTTGCACATGATGAAGTCCATGATGTCCGGATGATCCACGCGGAGAATCCCCATGTTGGCGCCGCGGCGGGTTCCCCCCTGCTTGATGGTCTCGGTGGCGGCGTCGAAGACCCGCATGAACGAGATGGGGCCGCTGGAGATGCCCGAGGTGGAGCGGACCACGTCGTTGGCCGGCCGCAGCCGCGAGAAGGAGAAGCCGGTGCCGCCGCCGGACTTGTGGATGAGGGCCGTGTATTTGACCGCGTCGAAGATCTCCTCCATGGAGTCACCCACGGGGAGAACAAAGCAGGCGGAGAGCTGCCCCAATTCGCGTCCTGCGTTCATGAGGGTGGGGGAGTTGGGGAGGAACTCGAAGGAGGTCATCAGGTCGTAGAACTTTTGGGCCAGGGCTTTGGTGTCGGCCTTCTTGTCGAAATTACGGTCGGCAACGGCAATGGCCTCGGCCACGCGCCGGAACATGTCAGCGGGGGTTTCGAGGACGTTCCCCTCGGAGTCGCGCTTGAGATAGCGCTTCTCCAGCACGGTGCGGGCGTTCTTGGAAAGCCCGGGGATATCCGCTGTCGTCTTCGTTTCAGCCATAAATTTTTCTCCTTGCGCGGTGTTGGTGGGTTATGGTGTTGTAAATGGTGTTTGCCATATATATTGTGGTGCCGCAGAAGAATATCCACAATATCTATGGTCTGTCAAGGGGTAAAAAATTTTCCCCTAACGCGTTGATTCAACAGGGCATTGCACCGGAAAGAAGATTTGCCCTGCCGGGCGATGGGGTGCCGGCAATTTACAAGCCGTCGGATTTGTGATACTGATTTTTAATTTTCGCGGCGGATGGAAAGGTGCCCATGAAACAGTGCGTGGAATGTACAAAAGTGCTGCTCGAAGAGGAGGTCAGCGCCCTCAGGGACCTGCTTGACGTGGCGAGAACGGTGGTTTCCTCCCTCGAGCTCGACCAGGTTCTTCAGGTGATCCTGTCCAGTGCCCTGCGCTTTGCCGATGTGCCTGCCGGAAGCATTGCCCTCTACGATACCGCCCAGGGGGAGTTGACGCTCCACGCCCATCAGGGGCTTTCTCCAGAATTCGTCAAAACCGGGCGGTGGGAGATTCTGCCGGGCGGAGTCACCGACCGGGCCTTATCCGGCGAGGATATCCTGTTTGTCGGCGACACCGAAAAATCATCGCTCCCCATTAACCCCATTCTCCTCAGGGAGGGGATCAGGTCCGTGGTCCCCATTCCCCTCAAGGTCCAGAGCCGGGTTGCCGGAATCCTCTATCTGTTCGATTTTGCGCCGCGGGAATTCGACCGGGAACGGATCAAGCTTCTGGACGTCCTCGCCTCCTTTGCCGCCATGGCCATCGACAATGCCCAGCTCCATGCCCGGACCAGGCTCATGGCCATAACCGATGCCCTGACCGGTCTTTACAATCGCCGCTATTTCCAGCAGATGTTCAGCAGGGAGCTGAACCGGGCCATCCGTTACGGCAAGCCCCTTTCCCTCATCATGCTTGACGTGGACGACTTCAAGAAGTTCAATGACACCTACGGACATCCCCATGGGGACAAAGTTCTGGGGGCCATGGGAGATATCCTGGTGGAGGCGCTGCGCGGCACCGACTTCGCCTTTCGCTACGGCGGCGAGGAGTTCATCGTACTCCTGCCGGAAACCGATTTTTCCAGTGCCCTTCACGTGGCCGAGCGGCTGAGGGAATCCGTTGCCCAGAACAGTGCCGAAGAATTGAAAGGGATCGCCCCCCACGGCGTGACCGCCAGCGTCGGCGTGGTTTCCTATCCCCGGGACGGCGAAACCCGCGACGACCTCTTGAAAAGAGTGGACGAGCTTCTCTACCGGGCCAAGGAGTACGGCAAGAACAGGGTCCACTACCGGGCCGCGGGAGAAGAACAATGAGACGCTTTGCAATGTCCGGGACGCCAATGGTGCTTCCTGTTTTGGTGTGGACGGCCCTCCTCGGAGGGTGCGGTACGGTTTCGGGGCTTTTCGGCCCGGCGGATTCACGTCTTTCCCCCTCAACCGCCCCGGTGACAATGCCGTCCGGGCTGTCCGGACCGGCTGCGGTGAAGCCCGAACCTCCTCCGGCGCCTTCCGCGCCCCCCGCCGGGAGGCTGCCCCTGGTTTCCGAACGGTCGAATCCGGCCCTTCCGGGGGCGGCGCGCCTTGCCTCCACCATGGCTGCGTCTCCGGAACGGTTTTACCGGGATGCCGTCCTCACCGAGGATACGGTCTGGAGGGGCGAAGTGTTTGTGGAGGGGGGGATCACGGTGGCGCCCCAGACGACCCTCACCGTTGAGCCCGGGACGGTTGTCCGCTTCCGGCGGACCGTTGCCGGGGAGGGGGCCGGGCCGCTGCTCCTGGTGCAGGGGAGGCTCGTGGCCCGGGGGAGCGCCGAGGCTCCGGTCCGGTTCACCTCCAGCTTTTCCGATCCCCGGGCCGGCGAGTGGCAGGGAATCGTCTTCCTCGGCAGCGAGAAGAAGAACCTTCTGGAGCAGTGCCGCGTCGAGGGGGCGGCGGTCGGCATCGACGCCTCCTTTTCCACCGTGACCCTGAAAGAGGTCTCCCTTGCCGACTGCGGCACCGGCGCCCGGTTTCAGGATTCCATCGTCACGGTCAGCGGCGGCAGCGCTTCGGGCTGCGCTGTCGGCATGGATTTCGCCGACAGTGAATCTGATATCCGCGGTATAACGGTTCGCGGCAACGGCAGGGGGATGACGGTTCGCGGCGGTTCCCTCTTTCTGGAGGGTGCCGGCATTGCGGATAACAGGGAAGCAGGTTTGATTGCGGCCGCGTCGCGGCTCACCATCGACCGCTCCATTTTCCAGGGGAGCGCCGCCGGCCTTCTCCTGACCGACTGCGAGGGAACGGTGACAGGGGCGCGGATAGCGGATAACAGAGAGATCGGCATTCAGCTCATCCGGTCCCGGGTTAAGGTGCATGGCAACGAAATCGTCTCGAACGGCGACATCGGCCTGCGGGTCGAGGATGGGCGGGGCCTTGCATGGGGGAATGTCTTTTCGGGCAATGGCCGCTTTGATATCGACAACACCGGAGCGGAAGACTTCAGGGCCATGGCCAACTGGTGGGGCGAGCCTGCCCCGGTGCTCGAAAAGCGCCTCAATCACCGAATTCAGGACCCCTCCCGGGGAAGGATTCTGGTGCAGCCGCTGCTCACGGTGCGGCCCCCTCTGGCGACCTTGAATTCCGTTGCGAAATAGCCGGTGCCATGGTAGGTTTTTTTCCATGTCGCTTTACCTTGACAATGCCGCCACGTCGTATCCCAAGCCCGAGCCGGTCTACGAAGCGGTTAACAGAGCCATGCGCGAGGTGGGGGCAAGCCCGGGGAGGGGAGGGTACCGCCGGGGCCTTGAGGCGACCCGCATCCTCTTCGAAGCCCGGGAGTCTGCGGCGGCCCTGTTCGGCATCGGCGATTCGTCGCGGGTGGTCTTCACCCACAGCGCCACCGAGGCCCTCAACCTGGCGGTGCTGGGGCTGGTGAGGCCCGGGGACCATGTGATCACCACCGCGGCGGAGCACAATTCGCTTGTTCGCCCGCTCCATCTGGCCGGGGAACGGGGGGCCGAAATTACCTGGGTGGAGGCTGACCGGCGCGGGTTTGTCACCCCGGACCGGATTGCCGCCGCCATCCGTCCCTCGACCCGGCTCGTTGCCATGGCCCACTGCTCCAACGTGACCGGCGCCATCCAGCCCATCGGGGAGATCGCCGCCGTGGCCCGCCGGGCCGGGGCGCTTTTCCTCGTGGATGCCGCCCAGAGTGCGGGGATGATTCCCCTTGACGCGTCGGCCGCCGGCATTGATCTTCTGGCGGCGCCGGGGCACAAGGGGCTCATGGGGCCCCAGGGGACCGGCGTCCTCTATGTGGCCGAAGGGGTGGAGCTGGAACCGCTTTTCGTCGGGGGGACGGGGGGGTACTCGTCGGGGGTGGAGCAGCCGGACGCCGTGCCCGAGCGGTTCGAGAGCGGAACCCACAATCTGCCGGGGATCGCCGGCCTCGGGGCCGGGATCGATTTCATCCGCGCCGTGGGGGTGGAGACCATCCGGAGGCGGGAGGAGGAACTGGTGGCCCGTCTCATGGGCGGTCTCGGGTCGCTGCCCGGCGTGACCTGCCATGGTCCCCTTCCGGGGGAGCCCCGTGGTTCCCTCGTGAGTTTCACGGTGGAGGGGATCGATCCCCAGGCAGTCGGCTTCCGCCTCGACCAGGAATTCGACATCTGCGTGCGGGTCGGGCTCCATTGCGCCCCCGCCGCCCACCGGACCATCGGCACCTATCCCGGCGGAGCGGTTCGGGTGAGCCCCGGCTACTTCACGACCGATGAAGAGATCGACACTTTTCTCCGGGCCATGGGGGCGATCGTCGGCTCCCGGTGATGATCCCGCAGACTTCACGAATAACCAAAACCGTCAAGGGGTTCGCTATGAAAATGAAGGTGGTTGCGCTCTGTCTCATGGCCGCATGTCTCGCCGGCTGTTCCCTTCCTCCCGAGAAGCCGGTGACCAAGGATGAACTCTATGCAACGGGCATCTACAACTTCTACACCATCAAGGAGTCGCCCGAGAGCGTCCTGGCGGCGGTCAACCGCGAGGGAGAGGTGATCCTCGACGCCAAGTACCGGGATCGTCCGGTCTTCATCAAGATTCTCGCCCTCTCGTCGGGGCTCCAGGTGCATGTCATCGAAAAATAGCAGCCGAGCGGCCGGCGGACATCCGGTCCGTTGCCGGTACTCCATTCAAACGAAAGAAACTCTATGATGAAAAATTTCGTGCTGGACACCAACGTCCTTCTCTACGATCCCCAGGCCATCTTCAAGTTCGAGGAAAACAACATCATCATCCCCATCACGGTCATCGAAGAGGTGGACCGTTTCAAGAAGGACATGAACGAGACGGGACGCAACGCCCGCCAGGTCTCCCGCTACCTGGACGACATGCGCAAGGTGGGGTCCCTCTCCTCGGGCGTAACCCTTGAGACGGGGGGGACGCTCCGGGTCGAGATGTATGAGGAGAAGATCATGAAGCGGCTCCCCCCGGAGCTCCGTGAGGAGCGGGGGGACAACCGGATCCTGGCGGTGGCGGTCAAGATCCTGGAGGAGAACGGCGGCGCCCCCGTCGTGTTCGTCACCAAGGACACGAACCTGCGGATCAAGGCCGACGCCATCGGCCTCAAGGCCGAGGATTACGAGTCGGACAAGGTGGACATCGAGGAGCTCTACCCCGGTTTCACAGAGCTGGACGTGCCGGCCGAGATCGTTGACCGCTTCCACGGCCAGGGGTGGGTTGAGCTTCCGGGGCAGACCCTCTTCCCGAACCAGTGCGTCACCCTGCGGGACGAGGCGAATCCCTCCCACACGGCCCTCGGCAAGTACCGGCCCGCCGACGGGAAAATCGTCCCCCTCATCAAGACCGGCAAGGAGGGGGTCTGGAGCATCTTCCCCCGCAACCGCGAGCAGGCCTTCGCCTTCGATCTCCTGCTGGACGACTCCATCAAGCTCGTGACCCTCGTGGGGAAGGCCGGCACCGGCAAGACCCTGCTGGCCATTGCCGGCGGCCTCCACAAGACCGCCGAGGAGAACGTCTTCAACCGGCTTCTCGTCTCCCGCCCCGTCTTCCCCATGGGGCGCGATCTGGGCTTTCTCCCCGGCGACATCGAGGAGAAACTGGCCCCCTGGATGCAGCCCATCTTCGACAACGTGGAACTTCTCCTGTCGGGCCACGAGGCCGAAAAACGCCACAGCAAGGGGTACAAGGAGCTCATGGCCATGGGGATCATGGACATCGAACCCCTCACCTACATCCGGGGACGTTCCATTCCGAACCAGTTCATGATCGTGGACGAGGCCCAGAACCTGACCCCCCACGAGATCAAGACCATCATCACCCGGGCCGGGGAGGGGACCAAGATCGTCCTTACCGGCGACCCCTACCAGATCGACAATCCCTACGTGGATTCCTCGTCCAACGGCCTCACCTACGTGGTGGAGCGCTTCAAGGGGCAGGCAATCGCCGGCCATGTGACCATGACCAAGGGTGAGCGCTCCGACCTGGCGGAGCTGGCGGCGAACCTCCTGTAATGCTTCTGCTCACCATCGAGACATCCTGCGACGAAACCGCCGCCGCGGTGGTTCGCGGCGGGCGCACGGCGCTGTCGAGCATCGTCGCGACCCAGGTGAAGGACCATGCCGTCTACGGCGGGGTTGTTCCCGAAATCGCCTCCCGCAAGCATCTGGAGAGCATCCCGGTCGTCATTGACGAGGCACTGCGCAAAGCCTCGGTCTCCCTCGATGACATCGAGGGGATTGCCGTGACCCAGGGGCCGGGGCTGGCCGGGGCCCTCCTGGTGGGGACGGCCGTTGCCAAGGCCATCGCCTTTGCCCGCCGGCTGCCCATCGTCGGCGTGAACCACATCGAGGGGCACCTGCTGGCCATTTTCCTGGAGCGGGAGGTGGCGTTCCCCTTCGTGGCCCTCGCCGTGTCGGGAGGCCATACCCACCTCTACCGGGTCGACGGCATCGGCCGCTACGCGACCCTCGGCCAGACCCGCGACGACGCGGCCGGTGAAGCCTTTGACAAGGTGGCGAAGCTCCTGGGGCTCCCCTACCCGGGAGGCGTGGAGATCGACCGCCTTGCCGCCGAAGGCGACCCGAACCGCATTCCCTTCCCCCGGCCCCTTCTCCACGACGGCAGCTTCAACTTCAGCTTCAGCGGCCTCAAGACCGCCGTATTGAACCACGTCCGCAAGAATCCGGTGCAGGACGGGCAGCAGCTCCGCGACCTCTGCGCCTCCTTTCAGCGGGCTGCCTGCGACGTGCTCGTGGCCAAGACGATGCTTGCCGCCGAAACCGAGGGGATCGGCCGGGTCGTGGTGGCCGGCGGGGTTGCCTGCAACAGCGCCCTGCGCCGCGAAATGGCCCGGGAGGCTGCCGCGCGGGGCATCGAGCTTGCCATCCCTTCGCCGGCCCTCTGCAGCGACAATGCCGCCATGCTGGCGGTCCCCGGCGATTTCTACCTCTCCCGGGGAATAAGCGACGGCCTCGCCCTGGACGCCCTGGTGAACTGGCCCCTGGACACGCTCCGGAAGAGGGTGGAGCCATGAGGGGAGAGGGGATTCGCGCCAGAAAGGCGCTGGGGCAGAACTTTCTCGTGGACCGCAACGTCCTGGCGCGCATCGCGGATATTGTCGGAATCGGGCCCGACGACCGGATTCTGGAAGTGGGCCCGGGGAAGGGGGCCCTCACGGAGCTTCTGGCCGAGAGGTGCGCCCGGCTCGTGGCGGTGGAGCTGGACGCGCGGCTCGTGCCGGTGCTGCGTCAGGCCTTCCGGGACAACGCCAGGGTGGAGATCGTTCACGGCGACATCCTGGAGATCGACCTGCGCGGGCTTCTGGCTTCCGAAGGGGGAAAGCGGTGGAAGGTGGCCGCCAATCTCCCCTACAACATCTCCACGCCGGTCCTCTTTGAGTTTCTCGACCACCGTGAGTTCTTCTCCCGTCTGGTTCTGATGCTCCAGAAGGAGGTGGGAGACCGGCTCGCCGCCTCGCCTGGGACCAAGGACTACGGCGTTTTGTCGGTCTTTTTCCAGCTCTGTTTCGATGTGACGCGGGAGCTGATCGTAAGGCCCGGCTCCTTCCATCCGGTGCCGAAGGTGGATTCCGCCGTTCTGAGCTTCGTTCCCCTCCAAAAACCGCGGGTTGCAGTGGGGGACGAGCAGTTTTTCCGCCGGCTCGTGAAGGGGGCCTTCTCCATGCGGCGGAAGACCCTCTGGAACTGCCTGAAGGGGGCCAAACTCGGCCTCTCCGGGGAGCAGCTGGCTGAGGCCCTGGCCCAGTGCGGCATCGAGCCGGGGCGGCGGGGGGAGACCCTGGACCTCCACGAATTCGCGGCCCTTTCCCGGGCCATGATCGCCCTGGGAGGAAAATAGAAAAGCCGCCCCGGGGAGGGATGGCTTTGTCGGCCGGCTTTGGGAAAGCGACGGATTACGCCTTTTTCTTCCGCGGCGCACCCTTCGGCTTTGCTGCCGGCTTCTCGGCGGGGGCGGCCTTCTTCTCCTGGATCCTGGCGGCCCTTACGGCGCGGGCCTTGGCCAGGTTGTCGGCAAGTCCCCGATCCTGGGCCATTTTTTTGCGCGCTTCGGAGAACTTCCGGGCGGTCAGGGGCTGGGAGCTCGGAATGTTGAACTGCTTGCGGTATTCCCGCGGCTTCATGTCGTGAACCTGGGCCAGGTGGCGGGTAAGGGTCTTCATCCCTCCCTTGCCGCAGATCATGCAGATGACCTGGTCGGCCTGGAATGCCTTCTTGAGGCTGATGGCGGGAGCCTTTGTCTCTTCGGCCGGCGCTGCCTCAGGGGTGCCCCCTTCCAGCTGCCGCAGGGTTGTGTAGACTTTCTGGATTTCCTGTACCAGTTCCTCGGTCGAAAGTTCTGACATAGCAGCGTGCGAAGAGACAATGCTTGCCGTCAATTCCAACAGTGTCGGGGCCATCTGGTTTTCCTCCATTTGTCAGTAAATGTATGAATTGCGCTGGTGACGTTGTAACGTGAACATTGAACGAAATCAAGCGGCAAATCACATTTTTGCACAACAAAATGCAATTGACGCTGCTCCGGATATTCTGTTAGGTTTGCTCAGCTGCCTGTATACGTGGCGATTATTGTGAAAGGAAATTTATCATGGCCCACATTGTGATAGATGAATCACGCTGCAAGGGATGCGGACTCTGCACCGTTGCCTGTTCGAGAAAACTGGTTGTCATGAGCAATACCGCCAATAAGCAGGGGTATCTGACCGCCGTTGCGACTCGCCAGGACCAGTGCACGGGCTGCGCGCTCTGTGCCGAAATCTGTCCCGACGTTGCCATTGTGGTGTTCAAGTAATTTCGTGCCATTGTCAGGCACTGGCACCGGCTCCGCTTGATCCAGTCCGATGCGACAAGATTTCTGATGGAACGTTTTCCTGATTCATTCACGGAGGTTGCTTTGACAAAGCGTCTGTTTATGAAGGGCAACGAAGCCCTGGCCATGGCCGCAGTAGAGGCCGGCTGCCGCTACTACTTCGGTTATCCCATTACTCCCCAGAGCGATATCCCCGAATACATGTCGCGGGAGCTCCCCCGGCTCGGCGGTGAATTCATCCAGGCCGAGAGCGAGGTCGCTTCCATCAATATGCTGCTCGGCGCGTCGGCCACCGGCGTGCGGGCCATGACCTCGTCGTCCAGCCCCGGCATCTCCCTGAAGCAGGAGGGGATCTCCTACATGGCCGGCGCGGAGCTGCCGGGGGTCATCGTCAATATCTGCCGCTCCGGCCCGGGGCTCGGCGGCATCGACGCCTCCCAGGCCGACTACTTCCAGGCGGTCAAGGGGGGAGGGCACGGGGGGTATCACATCATCGTCCTGGCCCCGGCGTCGGTCCAGGAGATGTATGACCTGACCATGCTCGCCTTTGATCTCGCCGACCTTTACCGGATGCCGGCCATGATCTTCGGGGACTCCGTCATCGGCCAGATGAAGGAGTCGGTCATCCCCAACAGCCGTCCCGCGCGTGATTTGCCCCCCAAGGACTGGGTCGTGCGGGGCAAGGGCGCCGGCGAGCAGCGGGTCGTGAAGTCCCTCTATCTGGGGGACGGCGAACTGGAGGCCCACAACTGGAAGCTCCATGCCCGATACGCAGAGCTGAAAGAGAAGGAAGCCCGCTGGGAAGAGTTCCTGCTCCATGACGCCGAGCTCATCGTCACCGCCTTCGGGTCCGCGGCCCGCATCGCCAAGAGCGCCGTCATGGCAGCGAGGGACAAGGGGCTCAAGGTGGGGCTGCTGCGCCCAATCACCCTGTTCCCCTTCCCGGAGCAGGGCTTTCGCGCCGCCACACAGCGGTGCAAGAGGGTGCTCGATATAGAACTCAACGCCGGCCAGATGGTGGAGGATGTCCGCCTGTCGGCGGCCCGCGACGCCGATGTCTTCTTTTACGGCAGACCCCCGGGGGCAGGCTCCCTCCCGACCCCCGAGGAGCTGCTGGAGCAGATCACCAAATACTACTCTTAGGGGGCACCGCCGGGGGGAATCCGATTAACGGCTGTTGCCGGTCCCCGGTACCCGGTCCCCGATTCCGAGGTTTTCAATGCAACAGGTCTTCAAGAAACCGGTCAGTCTCAAGGATGTCCAGACCCACTTCTGTCCCGGCTGCCATCACGGCACCTTTCACCGTCTCGTGGCCGAGGCCATGGATGAATTCGGCGTCCAGGAGAGAACCATCGGCGTTGCCTCCGTGGGGTGCTCGGTCTTTCTCTATGGCTACTTCGACATCGACGTGGTCGAAGCCCCCCACGGCCGTGCCCCGGCCGTGGCCACCGGCGTCAAGCGCGCCCGCCCCGATGCCTTTGTCTTCACCTATCAGGGGGACGGCGACCTGGCCGCCATCGGCACCTCCGAGATTATCCACGCCGCCAACCGGGGCGAGGACATGACGGTCATCTTCGTCAACAACACCACCTACGGCATGACCGGAGGCCAGATGGCCCCCACCACCCTGGTGGGGCAGAGGACCTCCACATCCCCCTACGGCAGAAACAAGAGCAAGGACGGTGCCCCGATCCGGATGGCCGAGCTCCTGGCCCAGCTCGAAGGAGTTGCCTTCTCCGCCCGGGTGGCGGTCAACAGCCCCAGGAACCTCTTGGATGCCAAGCGGCAGATCAAGAAGGCGTTCCGGTACCAGGTGGAAGGGAAAGGCTTCTCCTTTATCGAGGCCCTATCATCATGTCCCACCAACTGGGGGATGGACCCCCTCAGCGCCAACGAGCGCGTCGGCACGGAGATGTGCGCCTATTTCCCGCTTGGAGTCTTCAAGAACTCGGCGGAACTCTAGCCGGTTGCGACAATTTTCAAATATTCAAGGAGCTGTGTCCCTATGCGTCATGATGTTTTCATTGCCGGTTTCGGCGGTCAAGGGGTCCTTCTGGCCGGAAACCTCCTTGGCTACGCAGCCATGCGGGAGGGGAAGAACGTCTCCTTCTTCCCCTCCTACGGGGTCGAAAAGCGGGGCGGCGCCGCCATGTGCACCGTCGTTATCGCCGACGGCGAAGTGGGCTCGCCGGTCGTCGGCAATCCCTCGGTTTCCGTTATCCTCAACCAGACGTCCTTCGATAAGTATGCCTCCCGGGTGAAGCCGGGCGGTGTCTGCATCGTCAACACCTCCCTCGTGGAGATGGGTGATTTCCGTCGCGACGACATCGAATTGATTTCCATCCCCATGAACGAGATGGCCATGGAGCTTGGCGATGCCCGGATGGTCAATATGGTCGCCGTGGGAGCCTACGCCGCGAAGACCGGCGCCGTCTCGCTCCAGTCCCTGGAAGAGGCGCTGCGCGAGACGCTCCCCGAGCGCAACCACAGATTCATCCCGGCAAACGTCAGGGCCATCGAAACAGGTGCCCGGCGGTGCGCAGGCGTACCTCAAAAATAATGTGAAAAAAAATCGTTGACAGGTCCGAGGGGGGTTTGGTATATAGATGGTCCTTGCTCTTGGGGTGTCGCCAAGCGGTAAGGCACCGGATTTTGATTCCGGCATTCCAAGGTTCGAATCCTTGCACCCCAGCCACCAACAACACATGCAAGCGAGGGTGGAAGATAATCCGGCGCAGCACGAAGTAAATACAGTTTTGGTCCCATCGTCTAGCGGTTAGGACACCGGCCTTTCACGTCGGTAACAGGGGTTCAAGTCCCCTTGGGATCACCATGCGAGGCGGCAATCCTTCACGAAAGGGTTGCCGCCTTTTTTGTTTTCAGAATCCTGTTCGTCTGTACAAACCCCTTTGATTTTCAGGTTGTCTTTGCTATTGTTGCTTGCTCGAGATCGCAGTTGTTGAGGATCTGAGATCTATGGGGGCCACCCCATGCTGTTGTTTCTTTCCAGCAGTCTGGTTTGAGCTGGATAGGCCATGATCACGGAGGAGGGATACGGATGAAAAAAGCCCTGATTACCGGCGTTACCGGTCAAGACGGAGCATACCTCGCTGAACTGTTGCTGGAAAAGGGCTACGAGGTCCACGGCATCAAGCGCAGGGCTTCCCTTTTCAATACCGACCGCATTGACCACCTCTATCAGGACCCCCACGAAAAGGGGCGGCGTTTCGTGCTCCACTACGGCGACATGACCGATTCCACCAACCTGATTCGAATAATCCAGTCGGTGCAGCCCGACGAAATCTACAACCTGGCCGCCCAATCCCATGTGGCGGTCTCGTTTGAAACTCCGGAATACACCGCCAATGCCGATGCCATTGGGCCCCTGCGGATCCTTGAGGCTATCCGGATCCTCGGACTGGAACAGAAGACCCGCTTTTACCAGGCATCCACGTCCGAACTGTATGGTCTGGTACAGGAAATCCCCCAGAAGGAAACCACGCCGTTCTATCCCCGCTCCCCCTACGCCGTGGCTAAACTCTACGCCTACTGGATCACCGTCAACTACCGGGAGGCATACGGCATCTACGGCTGCAACGGCATACTGTTCAACCACGAATCTCCCGTGCGCGGTGAAACCTTTGTCACCCGCAAGATCACCCGGGCCCTGGCCCGCATCAAGCTGGGACTCCAGGACTGCCTCTACCTGGGCAACCTCGATGCCAGGCGCGACTGGGGGCATGCCAAGGATTACGTGGAGATGCAGTGGCTGCTGATGCAGCAGGCCGAGCCGGAGGACTGGGTCATCGCCACCGGCATCCAGCACAGTGTGCGCGACTTTGTCAACGCCGCCGCCGAAGAGCTGGGGATGCGGATCGCGTGGCAGGGGACGGGAGTTGACGAGACCGGAACCGACCAGTCCGGCAAGGTCATCGTCAGGGTTGATCCCCGGTATTTCCGCCCCACCGAGGTGGAGACCCTCCTGGGCGACGCCACCAAGGCCCGGGAAAAGCTGGGGTGGACCCCCAGGATCAGCTTCAGGGAGCTGGTGGCTGAAATGGTTCGTGAAGACCTGAAGGCTGCCGAGCGGGATGAGCTGGTCAAAAAACATGGCTTCAAGGCGTTTGACCACCATGAATAAAGACGCCAGGATATTTGTCGCCGGGGCCCGGGGCCTTGTCGGGTCGGCCCTTGTCCGGCAGCTGCGGGCCCGCGGTTATGCCAATTTGCTGCTCCCGACAGGGGCGAGCTTGACCTGACCAATCAGCAGGCCGTGGCGGATTTTTTCCAGGGGGCAAAACCGGATTATGTCTTCCTTGCCGCTGCCAAGGTCGGCGGAATCCATGCCAACAACACCTACCCCGCGGATTTCATCTATCTCAACCTGATGATCCAGAACAACGTCATCCACCATGCCTGGCTCAATGGGGTCAGACGGCTGCTCTTTCTCGGTTCATCCTGCATCTACCCGAAGCATGCCCCCCAGCCCATGAAGGAGGAGTATCTCCTCACCGGCCCCCTGGAGCCCACCAACGAGCCCTATGCCATAGCGAAAATCGCCGGCATCAAGCTGTGTGAATCCTACAACCGGCAGCATGGCACCAGATTTGTAGCAGTCATGCCTACCAATCTGTATGGGCCGGGCGACAACTTCCACCCGGAGAACAGCCACGTTCTTCCCGCGCTCATCCGTCGCTTCCACGAAGCCAAGCTGCAGGATGCCTCCGAGGTTGTGGTCTGGGGGAGCGGCACGCCGCGCCGGGAGCTGCTCTATGTGGATGACATGGCCGCCGGCTGTCTGCACGTCATGGAGCTTCCCGATGACCAGCTTGCGCGGGAGCTGCTGAGCTATCCCAAACCCTGTTTCGTCAACCTGGGTACGGGTGAGGATGTTACGATTCGTGAACTGGCGGAGACGGTGCAAAAAGTTGTCGGGTTCACTGGCAGGCTGGTCTTTGACACCTCAAAGCCCGACGGAACCCCCCGCAAGCTTCAGGACGTGTCCCGGATGCACGGGCTGGGCTGGCGGCATCAGGTGGAGCTGGAAGAGGGGATCCGGCGGACGTATCAGTGGTATCTGGAGAGGGATTGAAAACTGATTCTGCACATAACTCATTTGAACCCGGATTTTCCATTGGGACACGAGATGCTGCTGTGATGAATTCCGAGCAGATTTTCTCCCGTTTGACAAGCCGATAGCAGGGACTATTGGTGCGGAAAACGGGGGGAAAGATGCCGGAAAGCATCCGGCAGGGCTCGTGTAGGCGCTTCGCGCCGCCTAATGGAATATCCGGGTTGAAGTCTCGACGTCGGCTCTTGAGGGGGAACCGCCGCTGGAGCCGGCTGTCCTCATTTGAAGCCGGGCAGCAGGCAAACCTCGCCCAAACAGGGACTGTGAAATTGCAATTCAGTGGGAGCGGGGAAGGTTGGGACACCGGCTTTTCACGTTGGGAACAGGATTTCAAGTCCCCTTGGGATAACCATACGAAGCGGCAATTCTTCACGGAAGGGTTGCCGCTTTTTTTTTTACTTCGGCTTGATGGTACCTAAATTGCTTTGTACCATCAGGTAAATACGAATGGATTGCGCGGCAATCGGACAAGGGGCGCCGAGCCCTTGCTGTGCGGACTGGGAGGTTGGCAAAATGGTCGTCTTACAGTGTCGAAATTATGGCATGTTACAGGTGATTTTGACGGTACTCTTGACATTTCTCGTCACGTCGGGAGCATGGGCCGCGACGCTGACCGGCAGCGTCCAAAACAATAGCGGCAAGGCGGGTCGAGTCTATGTCAGGACCTCCAGCAACAATTACGGCACATCGTTTACAATCACCGCTGGTCAGACGTTGCCATTCAGCATAAGGGGAATCACCGACAGCGGTCATTACACCGTCGAGGCGTTTCTTGATGTCACGAAAGACGGCGTCAGGCATGCCAACGAACCGGCCGGAATCTCCAGCCCGGTGCAGATTTCCGGTGAGACAGTCAACGTTGGTACCATAACGTTGACCAATCCCAGCGTGCCGTTTTCTGAAATTCCTGACTACTCCCCTCTGGTTACGCCCCTGGCAGCGGATGGCGGGGTGTTCCTCATGCTGGACGGTGGTTTCCTGTATTTCGAAGACGCCAATGAAGAGTTTGCTGTTGCCGAGACGTTCACTGTCGAGAGGGCCACCAATGGCAGTGCCAATCCAGCCGTCTGCTCCAGCCTGACCAATATAACCACCGTAGCGTCAGCTATCAAGAACCGTGATCAGGGAGCGTGGGCCGACAAGAACGGCCAGGCCAACAACTGCTATCGGGTTACTGCCCATGCCACTGGCCAGACATCTGTCACCTCCGACTGGATGCCGGTGATGCCGAAATCGGGAATCCGGAGCGTGAGCGGGGCCATCACCATCAACGGCGTTACTCCATCCGGCCCCCTCTACGTGGCACTGGTGGATGAGACCTCCGATCCGCCCAAAGTCGCAGCGGCCGGCTACGCCTCTCCCACATCTCCCCAATCCTTCACCATCACCGGTGTAGAGGACGGCACCTACTTTCTCTATGCCTTCGTCGACATGAACAATAATGGGATAGAGGACTTCGGCGACGTTTCTGTCGGCGAGGAAAACATTACCAGCATCGTCGTGAGCGGACAGAACGTGAGCGGTGCCACGGCAGCCATGGATGCCCGCGATTCCATTGACTCCATCACAACAAGCCACTGGAACGGCATCCACCAGTGGGGTTACTTCGACAATTACAGCCTCAATTTCACCGTTGACGGGATGCGCAAGAAGCCGGTCACCGTGGTCGTCACTTCCGGCACGGGCCTCACAACTCCCGTTGACGTGGGGAGCGACGACTGGGGATTCTCCACATGGGTATATATAGGGTCCACACGGCCGGTTGCCGGCGGCCAGTACAGCCTGGATATCACCTATGAGGATGATAACGGCGCTCTGACAACCAAAGCAGTAGCTGTGACCGTTACCGCGGTGCTGGACGCGTTTGCCAACAACCTCTCGCCGACCGGCAATGTCATCCTGAACCCGAATCAGCCCTTCACCTGGACGGCGCCTTCGGCACCTCCCGGGTACTATTACTATAGCGTTCACATCAATGACGCCACGAACTACAACCAAATCTGGAACACAGAGGATCTGCCGTCCACAGCCACATCGGTCACGTATAACCAGGACGGTCAGGCATTCGGACCCCTGGAAGGGGGAAAAACCTACCAGTACAGCATAAGCGTAACGGATATACACGGAAACTCAGCGTTCCGCCAGACCATATTCACACCTGCCAGTGGTCCGGCCATAAACGGGTTTACTCCCGCGGGGGGCAGCACCGGAAATACGGTATATATTGACGGCCTTAACTTCAGCGCCACTCCTGCCAACAACGTGGTCACCTTCAACGGTACCAATGGCAGAGTTGCGGCAACCGTGACCGCTGCCACCGCCACCAGGCTTACCGTTACTGTCCCCGCCGGCGTCAGCGACGGCTCGATTCAGGTAACCACCGACGGGGTCGGCCCGGCGGAAAGTGCAAGCGACTTCAGCGTCGGGACCGCCGGCTCCTTCTCCGGGCTGGTGGTAAACTCCGCCAGCGTCCCCCAGGGGAGCGTCACGGTCAGTCTGGCGGACAATTCCTCGGTTAAGGCAACGAGCCAGGAAGGGACTGGAGCCTTTGCCCTGAACGGGCTTCCCGCCACCAGCTTCTACACCCTCATTGCCGAGAAGGCCGGTTTCCTTCCCGCCGTATCGTCAACCCTGAGTGGCGGCATGGCAATAACCGCAACCGTGCCGTTTTGTCTCTTTACCCCGTCAGAGGTGCAGGGATGGGGCGTCTACGCCGGCAAGGGGGTAATCGCTGCCCGCGTCTTGGACCAGAACGGCGACCCCGTGGGCGACGCCGTGGCTTCCATCACGAGCGGCATGGGCAAAACTTACTCGGCAGTGTATTCGTCTGACGGAATCACCCCCGGAGGTGCATCCACTTCAGCCAATAACGGTCTCATCATCATTCCCAACGTGGAGCCAGGTGACATGGTAACGCTGCGCGTGAACAAGACCGGGTGGACTTTCAGCGACAACTTCTTCCAGGTAAGGCCATTTGCCGTCAGCGAAGGCATGGTCAGCGGATTTCCCGAAACTCCGTTCATATCAAACATCTCTCCCACATCGGGCAAGGCCGGCAGCACCGTCGTCATCACCGGCAGTAATCTGGGCACAACCCAGGCGGTGACCCTTGCCGGGCAGGCCGCATTGTTTGTTGTCAATTCGGACTCCCAGCTGACCGTCACTGTTCCAGCCGGCGCCTCCTCGGGAGAGATTATGGTCGACACCTTCGGCGGAGTTGCCGCGTCTGCGTACTTCACCGTTCTCCAGACTCTTGAAGTAGCCACCGCCGGCAGCGGCAGCGGCACCGTAACCAGTACCAGCCCCGATTCGAGCATTGCTTGTCAGAGCGGTTCTTCCGCAAACTGCACAGCTGATTTCAACAAGGGGACGCCGGTGACTCTCACGGCAACTCCCGACGGCTCAGGCTCGGTTTTCAGCGGCTGGAGCGGCGCATGCACGGCGAGCGAAGGTGACTGCAACGTGACGATGAACTCGGACAATTCAGTTACCGCAACCTTTTCCGTCACCCCGAATCTTAAGGTCATCAATGCCGCAGTGGAAACGACCTTCGCGTCATTCATGGATGCGTACACGGCCGCTGCAACGGGCAACACCATCAAGGCCCGGGCCATGGACTTCACCGGTCCGTTTAACCTGAACCGCGCGATATCGGTGGTGTTGAGCGGAGGGTATGATTCTGCCTTCCAACCCACATCCGGCTACACCAGGCTTCTCAACGGATTGACGATATCGCTTGGCGCGGTAACTGTCAGCGGCGTGATTATCCAGTGATGGCACTTTTCTTGCTCATGAAATGTTCGGTGAAGCTTGTTGATTTTGGCTCCAGCGCATGCCCCCTGCATGCGGGTTTCAGCCGCAGACGGTCATTATGCGGGCAGGGAGAGTGACATGAAGATACGACTATCTGGGAAAGCAACTTTTGTCGGGCTAGTCGTCGCTTTTGTCAGTCTTCAGTTTGCGGCGGCTGCGGTCAGGAATGTCCATGCAGCCGTCAACGACAAGGCGACAGTAACGGTCGGGATATCGCCTTCGCTGTCGTCGCTTGGGGTGGTAATCTTTTATCTGTCAATCCCAGAAGGTGCCACACCTGTTTCGAGTGCGGCGATCAATGAAGCGGTTGAGAAAGAATATCTGCTTGCAAATATTCCCGGTCCGCAGAATCATGTCCCGTTCATCTGGCTCAGCGCTTACGGAATAACAACGTCTACAAATCCCATAGCGACATTTGAGTACGACATCCCGGCAGGGCAGACTCCGTCTTTTTCCGTTAATTCCGATCCCAATTTTGTCAGTCTTGCCGATGTGGATGGAGTGCCGTTTGAAAACCCGCTAAGCAGGCTTGTCATAACCACCACCTTCCAGCATCCCGTCAACGTGACGGTAGCGGGGGCGGGGAGCGGCACCATCACCAGTTCACCGGGCATTCCGACTGCCCTTTCGTGCGTCGTTGGAACCTGCACCTCCTGGTTCGACAGGAGCGGTCAGGTAACGCTCACGCCGGTGCCGAGCATCGACTCGTATTTCAAGGGCTGGACGGGTGGCGGATGCGCAGGCACGGGCAATTGTGTCATCCCGTCCCTTGCCGCGGCTGCGGACATACAGGCAGAGTTCGCCAGGTATCAGCCTGTGAGGATTGCCGGCACATCTCCTGTCTATTACGACACACCCCAGGCCGCCTACAATGCCGCCGCCACCGGGGCAGTGATACAGGCCATGACCACCACCTCTGCGCCCCTCGGCCCGCTGATCATGAACGGGGGCAAGGCTATCACCTTGAAGGGGGGGTTTAATGGTGATTATACGTCGAACGCGGGATACACGACGACGGTGGGTACGCTGACTATCGTGAACGGCACGTTGATTGTGGAGAATGTCGTTGTAAATTAATAATTGTTTAGTTATGTTGCTCAAACAACATCGAATGAAAGGAGCATCAAATGAAGCGGAAAATTATATTGGCAGTTGCGGCTTCGGTAGTAGCGCTCTTGCCGGTAGTGGCACAGGCGGCGGCTAAGTTGATTGTGAAGGATGCGCAGGGAGTCAATGACAAGTTTGTGGTGACGGATGGGGGCAGGGTTGGCGTGGGGGTTACAACTCCTGAGGCTGGCCTGCATATCAAGGCAGCCGCATATCCTGATAATGCGATCAGGGTAGAAGGCAATGAAACCAGCCAGGGTGGCGGTTTTTTGGCCTATAATAAGAGGACTAGCGGACTTCCCTTGGCTAATGACCGACTTGGTTTCTTCCTTTTTGGTTCCTTCAACGGTACGACGCCGCTCCATACAGCCGGCGTCGAGACTCGGGCCGAAGCTGCTTGGACGGCCAGCTCCACCCCAACCTACTTTAGCTTCACAACTACTCCGACCAATCAGACTGTCCGCTATGAGCGGATTCGGATAACCGGCGCTGGCAATGTCGGCATTGGTACCACTACCCCGACTCAGAAACTGGAGGTTGCTGGTGGCGTCCGTCTCAACACCGGTGCCACCAAGCCGACCTGCGACAGCAGTGTCCGCGGCACGGTCTGGTTCGCCCAGGGTGGGGTTGGTGTCGCCGATACCCTCGAGGTCTGCGCCAAGGACGGGTCCGAGAACTACGCTTGGAGAAAGATTTACTAGGAGTCTGTCGGACCTAACCGCAAGAATAACCGCAAGAGCCAACAACTCGACGGTTAGGTCGGTTTATAGATATTCGGTTTATAGATAGAGACTCTTGCAAAAGTGTTAAGCGAAGCGACGAGAGGTAATTCGCGAGGGGGTGCCCCCACGATTTTGCCCTCTCGTCGCTTCGCTTCAAGACAATCGCTGACGCCGAATGAACGGCGGTTGCTACGAAAACGGCACTACGCAGGACGACAAAGAACAAGCGATGTCTCGTGATTGACTCCCTTTCAGTAGCAGTGCACCATCACTGGTCTCGGTTGTTTTTCAAAATCAACAATTCCTTTTACCCGGAAACGATATCCCAGACCTAATCCGTCGACACATTGCACCATTTGATTAGCATCATCGGAATTATGATACGCGGCAAAAGCCAGTTTGGGTTTAAATTTTTTCAGTGTTTTTTGGGCACCGCGCAGCAGGCTGACTTCCCCGCCTTCCACATCCGCCTTGATAAAATCGACTTTCACTACATTTTGTCTTGCGCAGAACTCGTCTATGGTCATCATTTCCACGGCTCGGATGTTTTCCTTTAAAATAACTTGTTCCTGACGGCTGTAAAACCTACAAACTGTGGGATCTTCCGGATCTTCATAAAAGAGGACATCTTCGTTGTGGTCACCCAACAGGCACGCGTGAAGTGAAACCCGGCCATCAGAGATTTCACTGGCAAAACTCCGGCTCAAGCAGCGGGAAATTGATTCCCCGGGCTCGATGCTGTAAACCTTGCTTGCTCCCGCCTCCAAGGCCTTCAGCGTGAAATATCCTTCACAGGCACCACAATCAAGCACAACATCGCCGGGCTGGATGCTTGTTTCAGGTATGTCAAAGTAATGATTGTTACTCTCATCAAACACTTCGAAGTACATATCAGCCAACCTTGACCGATTGGCATTTGCCGGCCAGTAGATAACCCGTCCCGCCATCTCGACTCTCAACTGATCGTCGATTTGCACGATGCTCATTTGTTTCCTGATTTCCGCCTTGTGCCGGCCATACCGTTTGAGTGTTTCATGGGCGACGTCCTTCCAGGTCGAGTAACGAATATGGTCGTCGCCGGTCATCATCGATTTGATGATACGCAATCGTTTTTCAACAGATGCGATCATGGGTGCTCCTCTACGTTCAACGCCATCCGATAGCCCTCCAGAGTCTTTTCGGCAACTTTCCCCCAAGTAAACTTCTCAGCCTCTTCCGCTGAAGTTGAATTAGCGGTTAGTAAAAAAGGTTAAGCATTGCACCCTTGGAACGAGTCAGATTGTATTGCGAGAAACAATCCAATCAGCCGAAAGGAAAAGCAATGTTCATCAAAACTATACTGAACAGAGGTTGCACACTTCAAGTTCTTTGTCTTTGGAGAGGGCAAGTTTTCACCGACTGTCCGCAGCAGCTCCGCCCGCCGACCAAATACCCTCTGGACAGAGCCGGCTTCTCTGTATTAGAGTGACAAGCTGGAAAAACTTTGAATCTAGCCACTAGCTGCCATCCGCTCCGACGCACTACCGCGTTGAAAGCAATCTGCCGGAGAGGACATGCCCCAGGAAGAAACGCACAATTTTTCAGACTCACGCACGGTCGGCCTGGCCGATTTCTTGGAAGTCGTGGTCAAGCGCCGGCGCATGATCATCCTCGTCACCGCGACTGCCTTCTTAGCTGCAGTCGTCTACACTCTTACCGCCACGAAGATCTATCGGGCCACAACGAAGATCCTCCCACCCCACGAGCAGCAGGAGATCATGTCAGCCCTCATGGGGCAGATGGGGGGGATGGCGAATCTCGCTGGCAACTTCTTTGGCGGCTCCAGCCAATCAGACCTCTACGTGGGGATACTCCAGACCGACCCGGTCAGCGAGGCGGTAGTCAGCCGCTTCAAACTGATGGAGGTCTACGAGACCGAGTTCCGTTCGGATGCCTACCGGACCCTGCAGAAGAATTCGCTGGTCGAGGCCGACCGCAAGAACGGCATCATCTCTATCAGCATCGACGATCGCGACCCGAAACGGGCCGCGGACATCGCCAACGCCTTGGTGGAGGAACTGGAAAAGACGCTCCTGGCGATGAAGCACGCCGATACCAGCCAGAACATGAGGTTCTTTGAAGAGCGGTTGGCTAGAGCCAAAACTGACCTGAATCGGGTCGAGGAGGAGCTTAAGCGCTTCCAGTCTAAAAACAAGGTGCTCAACGTCACCGAGCAGGCCAAGGCCACCATTGAGGGGGTCGCCCAGCTGCGCGCCCAGCAGGCAGCCCAGGAGGTTCAGCTGGCGGCGCTGCGGGGACAGTTTACCGATTCCAGCCAGGAGGTCCGTGGCGCCTTGGCGACCCTTGCCGGCCTCAGGCGGCAGATCGCGGCCCTGGAGGGGAGCGGCGGGGGCAGTGCCCTGCCGACTGTCGGTGTCGTGCCCGCTCTAGGTCAGGAATACTTGCGGCTCATGCGTGAATTCAAGACCCAGGAGACGCTTGTCGAGCTCCTCACCAGGCAGTATGAGTTGAACAAGCTGGGGGAGACGAGGAGCGATGTCAACATCCAGATCATCCAGAAGGCGACGCCGCCGGACAAGCGCATCAAACCGAAACGGACGAAAACGGTTGTCGTCGCCACTTTCGGCGCCTTGTTCCTTGCCATTGTCGCCGCTTTCGGCGCTGAAGCGCTAGCGCGGCTGTCCGACGCGGACCGGCAACGGTGGGGCACCCTCCTGCGCAGTCTGATTTCGCTGAAATAGTGACGGTGGGGATGCAATCAGTGGCTGCCGTGGCTTCCATTGAACGGGAGGTGGACCAGACGCTGGTGCTAGTGGCGCTACTGCTGCCGCTGGCCGCAATCATCTACATCATCGCCTACCTCGACATCGCTGCTGCTGCTGCTGCTCTGGCGGCCCTGGCGGCTCTGTTGATTGTCGTCACCCCGTTTCGAGGTTACTGTGCCTTCGTGGTCCTCTATCTCCTCAGCGAGGACTTTCCTCTCCAAGGGCCAGGTTCGACCCGACTTGCTTCCCTCTTCGCCACTAAAATCGGACCTCTGCCGGCATCCACTGTCCTTCTCGTCCTGTTGGTGCTGGTCGCCTTCATGACCTGGTCCCTCGGCGGCCGCCGGGGGGAGCGGGGGCTTGCGGTCCTCGACCGCCGCGTCCTGCTCTTTGCTGCCCTGCTCCTGCCGTCGTGGCTGCTGGTCGTCGACAACCTCGACAGCGGCCGCCACCGGATCTTCGCCGATGTCTATCCGGTCGCCTACTTCTTCGCCTTCTACTACGCCACCCGCATCCACGTCGACACCGATGAGCGGCTACTGGTCGTTCTCCGGCTCATGGTCGCCGCCATCGCCGCCAAGGTCGCCCTCTGCGCCGGCCTTTTACTGGTCGGCATTGGCGCCAGCTGGGACGCGTCGCTGCTCCGGGTGACCTTCGACTCGGGAATCCGTTTTTTCCCCCTTGCCCTGTTCTGGCCCCTGGTCCTGCTCTTTGCCGCCCGGGGGAAGCTGTCCGCCGGCCGCCGGCTGCTCCTGGTGCTGCTCGCCTTCGTCGCCGTCTTCGCCATTGCCACCCTCGTCACCCGGCTGCTGATGCTGACCACCATTCTCGGCTTACTCCTCATGCCGCGGGAGGCGGTCAGCCGGCGAGGGAAGCTGCTCGTTGCTGGCTTCGGGCTCCTGAGTGTCGTCGCCCTCTCCGTTCTGAACCCGGAGATGTCCCGTTCCCTCGTTGCCAGGACCGCCCAGCTCTTCGAATCACCTCTGAGCTCAGAGCGGGGCGAGTTCAAAGCCCTCTCCCAGGTGGTGCGGATCATTGAGGGGATCAACGTTTACGCGACCCTGAAGAGCCGAAACGCACTCCTCTGGGGTGCCGGCCCCGGCAGCTGGTTCAACGACGCCCACTACCCATTCCCCTTCGCCTCTCTCATCGGCAAGTGGGACTACGACGAGCAGACCCTCGCCACCGCCAGGATCTACGCCCCTCACTTCCCCTGGGTGGCCATCTTCTTTAAGGAGGGGCTCCTCGGCGTCGTCGCCCACGTCATGCTCTTCGTTACCTTCTTCCGCGCCCTGAAGCGGCGGCTCGCCACCTCGGCGGCGAGTGTCCACCCCTACTACCTCGCCTTCTGGGGGGCGTTCGTCACCCTAGCGGTGAGTTTCCACACCCCGAAGGTCTACGGCGGCATCGGCATGCTAATGGGGGTCGTCGCCCTCGAGATGGCGCGGCGTGCCCCGGACCAGCCGGTTCCGGCGGGGTAGGGTGCCATGAAGAGTCTCCTGTACCGTATCATTCCAGCTGGCAGGACCGCCCGGGACGTACTCAGGGTCCTGTCGGGGAGCCTGGCGACCACGGCGCTCAACTTCTTCGTCAGCATCGGCATCGCCCGCTTGGTCTCTGTCGACGCCTACGGTCTGTTCGGCACCGCCAACGTCATGCTGACGCTGGTGCCGATGGTCGTCGACGCCGGCCTCAGCGTCTCTCTGGTCAGGTTTCTCGGCGACGGTCGCCATGACCGGCGCCAGCTCCTCTCCACCATCCTCACCGTCAAGCTCCTCACCGGGGCGGTCATGGTTCTGGCGGCACTACTCCTTCGGGAACCCCTGGCGGTAGCCCTCTTTGGCAGCGATGATCATGCCCTGCTCCTCGTCATCGTCGCGGTGGGGTGTGCCATAGCCAACGTCGCCATGGCGCTTCAGGCTTACTCCCAAGCCGGCAGAGACTTCGTCGGCTTCACCCTCCAGACGCTGCTCCCCACCCTCGTCAAGTGCATCGCCGTCCTCGTTCTCGTCATCACCTCGACGGTAAGCCTCCTGTCGGTGGTTGCGGTTACCAGTCTCGCCACCGTTACCGGCCTCGTCTACGGTATTTGGCGCCACCGTCGCGACCTGACGCCGCAGCCGAGTCCCGCTGTCCTCGGGCAGTTGCTTGCCTTCGGCAAGTGGATCGCCCTGACCGGTATCCTGTCGGCACTGCTCATGCGTACCGACATGTTCATGCTCACCGTCTACGGCGACAGCCGGCAAGTGGGCTTCTACTACGCGGCTTTCCAGCTCGCCTTCGCCTTCCCGCTAGTGACCATGAGTGTCACCAACGTGCTCCTTCCCATGGCCACCGGTATCCGGGGGGCGGAGGAGCGGCGCCGGTACGTCCACCGGGTACTGCGATTCACGCCGGTGGTGGCAGCACTGGCTGCGGCGGTTGTCCTCCTCGCCCCCGTCGTCGTGCCGCTCCTTTTCGGACAGCGTTACGTCGCCGCCGCTGCTCCCTTCGCCATCCTCGCCTCGGTATTCATCCTTGGTATGATCGTCACTCCGCTCGGCCTCGTCATTTTGAGTATCAACCGTCCCGAGCTTCAGACCTTCACTTTCCTCGTACAGCTGGCGGTAAACGTCGTCGTTGACTACCTGCTCATCCCCCAGCAGGGGGCCACCGGCGCTGCCTGGGGGACCTTTGCCGCCAAGGTTGCCGGGGCGCTCCTCACCTTCCTGCTCGTCAGGCGATACGTTTTTGGCCGCGAAGGTTGCAGGCAACGGCACGACGGAGCGGCCGATGAACAAGCCCGGATCGGGGTGGCCAAATGAGGATACTGCTGGTCGGCTATTATGGATTCAATAACGCCGGCGACGAGCTAATGCTCGCAGCCCTGGTGCGGGAGCTGCGGGAACGTTCCGGCGATGCTGCGATCACCGCTTTTTCCAACAGTCCCGCCGCCACCGCCGCCCGTCACGGTATCGGCGCCATCCCCTTCGTCCACCGGGGGCTGTTGCGTACCTATCTGCGACATCTGGCGGCTGTCGCTCGCCATGACCTCCTGCTGTTCGGCGGTGGCACCTTCCTTCAGGATTACGGCACCCAACGCTGGTACTCCCTGGTTCTATTTGTTGTCTTGGTGCTGGCGGCGCGGCTGTCCGGCCGACGGGTCCTCATCCTCGGCGCCGGCGCCGGCCCCCTGGAAACGACCATGGGGAGGCGGCTGGCGCGTCTGATCGTCGGCCTAAGCCACGGGACCGTCCTCCGCGACCGGGACTCGCTTACTCTGCTGCGTGAGATCGGCTGCCGTGGGGAACAGCTGGCGCTCGGCGCCGACCTGCTCTTCCACCGGGGGGGCGTCGCCGGGTCACCGGCGAGGCGACCGGCGACCGGGAAGCGGCTCGGCCTGTCGCTTTTCCCCTTCTTCCGCTACGTGCATGGCGACGATGTTCGTGACGCGGCGTTCACCGCCGAGGTGGTTCGGTTGCTGGAGCGGCTGGAGGGGGAGGGGTACGCCATAACATTCTTCTGTCTCCAGGAGGAACTGGCCGGTGGCGACAACCGCTACGCAGTGGAGCTCAACCGCCGCTTCGGCGGCCGCTTACCGGTGGTGACCTTCGCCGCTGGCGAAGAGGCGTTTCGGGACGCCTTGGCCGCTATGGACTTGGCGGTGGGGATGCGCTACCATTTCCTGGTCCTGGCGCTCCTGGCCGGGGTGCCGGTGGCCGGCATCGCCTACAACCCCAAGGTAGCCAGCATCATGGTCGAACTGGGTCGCGGCGACTGCTGTCTCGACATCCACCGGTTCGACGCTGATACCATGTTCGCCCTCGTCGAGCTGGCAGCCGCCCGTGGCGTCGACATGCAGCGGCTCGACGAGATGCGGGAGCGGGCGGCGGTTAACTACGCACTGCTGGAGCGCTTCCTCGAGACGGGGGGGCGGTCGTGATCGTTGTCGCCGAACCCCAGTGCACCGGCCTTGAGCACGTGGAGGTCAACGCGGCGCTGCTCGTTGCCGTAAGGCTGGCGTTCCCGGACGAGGAGTTGCTGTTTCTGGCCGAGGATGCCCACGGAGGACTGGTCCGGGAGAAGGCCGCCGGCCGCCTTGGCGGTGGCGTCGTCTGGCAGCCGCTGGCCGTGCCGCCGCGGAACCTGTCCGACGCCCGGCGCCTGCCGGCGGAGCTGCACTGCTGCCGGCAGGTCTTCCGCCACGCCGCCGCCCGCCGCGCCCGGGCCATCCTCTTCTGCTCGGTCACTTCGCCGGGGATGTACGCCATCGGTCTCAACCTCGCCGTCACCCCCGGCCCCACGGCCTACCTGGTCCTCCACAACCAGCTCGAAACCGTCGAGGAGCGGCCATCGCCGGTGCCGTGGCGGTTTCCGTTCCGGGTCGGCCTGCCGCTGCGGCTGGCGCGGACGGCGCGCTTCCGTCCCCTGGTTTTCGGCGACTTCATCCGCGACGCCCTGACGGCGCGGGGGATCGGCGGCGTTCAGGCCATCGAGCACCCGTACCTCTTCCGGGAGCCGCCCCCTTGGCAGCGGCAGCCGGGGGCGACGGTGCGCTTCGCCACCTTCGGCTTCGGCCACGCCAGCAAGGGAACGGATCGGCTCTTCGCCCTGGCGGCGGAGATCGGCGCGGCGGCCCCCGGTGCCGCCGAGTTCTACCATATCGGTGCCATGGCCGACCCGACACTTGCCGAGCGGGGCGGCGTCATTGTCCCATCACCGGCTGCGCCGCTGGCGCGGGAGGAGTATGACCGCTATGCCGATTTGATGGACTACGCCCTCTTCTTCTACCCGCCGGGGATGTACCGGTATTCGGCCAGCGGCGCCCTCCTGGATGCCCTTTCCCACGGCAAGCCGATCATCGCCCTGCGCAACCCCTTCTTCAGCCACTGCTTCGGTAAGATGGGGGACATCGGCTACCTCTGCGACAGCTACGGGGATCTGCGGGACCGGGTGGCGGCCGTCGTCGGCGAGTTTCCGCAGGAGCATTATCGCCGGCAGCGGCAGAACATCCTCGACGGCCGGGTGATCTTCTCGCCGGCGGGGGTGGCCGGACAACTGCAAGCCGTCATGGGGGAGGGGGGAGGACGATGAGGGTCGTGTTCCAGAGCCGGGCCGATGCCCTGAGCCGGCGGGGGGGGGATACCGTCCAGATGCTGCGGACGGCGGAGGAGCTGCGGGCGCTGGGAGTGCGGGTTGATCTGGCAGAGGAGCCGGCGCCGGATCTCGCCGACGCCAACCTCGTCCACATTTTCAACATCCAGGATGCTAACCAGACTCTTCGCCAGCTCGACAATGCAGCCCGCCAGGGGGTGCCGGTGGCGGTCTCCACCATCTTTTGGGACCTGCGCCACGTCTATCGGGACGAGGACTTCGTCCGCTGCCACGACGCGGCCACCGTCAGGCTCGCTGCCAGGCTCCACTGGCGGCTCCCCTATCTCCTGCTCCGGGCCAAGAACCTCCCCCGGCTCAGGAAGATCGACCGGGGCATCCGTGAAGTCCTGGCTCGGGCCGACCTCCTACTTCCCAATTCCTACGCCGAGGCCGAGCAGCTGGCGATCCTCTACGACGCCCCCTTCATTCGGGCGAAGGCGGCGGTGGTCCCCAACGCGGTGACGCTGCCGCCGGCGGACGCCGTAGCGCCGGCGGAACCGGCGGCCATCCCCGGGCTGCCGGCGCGGTACGTCCTCCAGGTCGGCCGGATCGAGTACGTCAAGGGGCAGCTCAAAGTGATCCGGGCGCTCATGGACTGGCCGGAGATCCCGCTCGTCTTCGTGGGGCGGGGGGAGAACCGCCACTACCTGGACGCCTGCCGGCGTCTTGGGGAGCGGCGCGGCAACACCTGGTTCGTGGCGGAGGTCGCCCACGAGGCGTTGCCGGCCATCTACCGCCGGGCCGGGGTCCATGTTCTGCCGAGCCTGCGCGAGAGCCCGGGGCTCGCGACGCTGGAGGCGGCGCTGCACGGCGCCAACTGCGTCGTCAGCTTCCACGGCCCGGTGATGGAATATTTCGGCGATAAGGTGTGGTACTGCGATCCGGCCAGTGCCGCCTCCATCGGCCGGGCGATCGTCACGGCTTGGGAGTCCCCCGCCAGCGGACACCTCGGAGAACGGATACGAACCGATCTTACCTGGCAGCAAGCTGCACGGGCCACCCTGCGGGCGTACGGTATGCTCCGCAACCGACGCTGACCTGCATACCAATTACCTAGAGAGCAACGGGAGTCACATGGGCTACACCCTCGCCATCATCATCGTGAACTGGAACACGGCGGAACTGCTGCGGCAGTGCCTGCTGTCGATTTGGGCGAATACCGACGTGGCCGACCGACGGGTCTACGTCGTCGACAACGCCTCTGTCGACCACAGCGTCGCCATGGTTCGAGAGCATTTCCCGGATGTCGTCCTTCTGGAAAACGACCTGAACCTCGGCTTTGCCGCCGGCAACAACCTCGCACTCACCCGACTCCTGGCCGAGAAGGAGCTGCCCAAGTACATCCTCTTTCTCAATACCGACATTGTCCTCGCTTCCACCACCCTCGCAACGACTCTGGCCGCGTTCACTGCGGACGAGCGCCTAGGCGCCACCGGGCCGGCGCTGGTATATCCGACAGGCGTCTATCAGGTCGGCGGCGCCGGCTATGCCCTGTCGGTCACCTCATTTTTTCTCTATACCTCGCTGCTGTTCAAGGTTCTGCCGTTACGGCTCGCCCGCAGTTTCTTCGTCGATCAGGCTAGGTACCAAGACTGTCGGCAAGCGGTGGAGGTGGACTGGCTGGCCGGGGCTTGTCTGATGGTGCGAACAAGGGTCATCCAAGAGGTTGGCGGCTGGAATACAGACTATTTTCTCTATGCCGAGGATGCGGAGTACTGTGACCGTATCAAAACGGCCGGCTGGCGACTGGTCTATCTCCCTTATGTGAGGGTAATTCACCACCACGGCGCCAGTTCGGGACAGGATACGAGGGTCAACACCCGCTGGATCGTACCGTTTCTGAGATATGCTCGGGAAAAGTATCCCGACGGCCGACACCACCTCATCAGACTCCTGCTGGTGTCTGGCACATTTCTCAGGTTCCTGCTATATTGTGCCGCCTGGGCGGTCAGCCGGCAAGCGAGATTCAGAAACAAGAGCAATGAATTATATGCATATTTTAGGACTGCTCTTTTCCTGAAATAGTGTGAAACTGAAGGTTGGTGGTGTTTGATGAGAGTTCTTTTTCAGTCGCGGACGACCTTGTTCAGTGTGCCGGGCGGTGATACCGTGCAGGTGACGAGGACCGCCGAGGCGTTGCGCGCCGTCGGCTGCCAGGTCGATATCAGCACCGATCTGGAGCCGGACCTCAGCGACTACGACCTCGTCCACCTCTTCAACCTCATGCGTCCCCAGGAAGTCTGTCTGCAGGCCCGCAATGCCCGGCGGCAGGGACGCCGAGTAGCGCTGTCGACCATCTACGGCCCATACGTCGAGTTCGACCGGCAGGCCCGGGGTGGGGCGGCCGGTCTGCTAGCCAAGGTGTTGCCCCACCCGCAACTCGAATATCTCAAGGTCGCCGCCAGAGCCGTGAAGAACCGGGAGATCAACCGGGGGACGACATGGCTCCTGGCCCGTGGCTACCGGACTCTGCAGGCCGACATTGTCGGCATGACAGACGTCTTTCTCCCCAACTCAGCCTCGGAGATGGTCAGGGTCCAGAGCGATTTTCCCGCCGCAGTCGCAAAGCCGCATGTGGTCGTGCCCAATGCCGTGGATACGAAGCTCTTTGATCCGGCTACTGTTTCAGTCCCCCATGAACTGTCGCACTACGAGGGGTGTGTGCTGTCGGCAGCCCGTATAGAGGGACGTAAGTGCCAGCTGCAGCTCGTCCGCGCCATGGGCGATTTGCCGTGGAAACTGGTGCTGATCGGTAAGCCAGCGCCGAACCACCACACTTATTATGAGCAAGTGCGGCGGGAGGCTGGGCACAACGTCGAATTCATCGACCAGGTCGGTCACGAGCGGCTGGCCCAGTACTATCGGGCTGCCAAGGTCCACTGTCTGGTCAGCTGGATGGAGACACCGGGGCTGTCGAGCCTTGAGGCCGGGGCTATGGGGTGTAACCTGGTCATCACTGACAAGGGGGATACCCGTGACTACTTCGGTGATCTCGCCGTCTACTGCGAACCGGATTCGGTGGCCTCGATCCGGGAGGCTATCGTACGAGCCCATGAGGCTGCCATCTCGCCGGCCCTCCGGCAGCACATCGTCGCCAATTTCACTTGGGAGAAGGCAGCACAGCGAACCATGGAGGGATACGAACGTGCGTTCACTACTGACTAGGCTGGCGCTGGTGCTGTTTTTCACGGTGGCTCTGTCGACTGTTGCGGCGGCTGCCGCCCGACCGGTTGACTACCAGATCGGTGTTTTCTACTTCCCCGGCTGGCACTCCTCGAGCGACTACTGGAACGACCTAAAGGGTCTGCCTGGTTCGCGGTCGCCGGGGCGGTCCTGGGACGACCGATTGCCGTTGCTTGGCTACTACCCCGAGGAGGAACCCTGGGTTTCTGAGAAGCACATCGACTGGGCGGCGATGCACGGCATCGATTTCTTTGCCTACGACTGGTACTGGAACGGCAACACCACCTACCTGGACCACGCCATCAGCGCCTTCCTGAAAGCGAAGAACAACAGCAAGCTCAAGTTCTGTCTCCTCTGGGCCAACCACAGTGAGGTGCCGCGCTCTATGCCGGAGTTCGACACTATGGTTGCCCTCTGGTTGGAGCGCTACTTCAGGCAGCCCACCTTCTACCGGGTCGAGGGCAAGCCGGTGGTTTTTGTCTTCGACTACGGGCTCCTCGACCAGAACGCGCGTAAGTTCGGAACTTCTGGCAAGGCCCTGCTGGAGCGGGCCGTGATTATGGCTCAGGCTGCCGGGCTGCCGGGGGTTTACTTTGTCGCCACCACCAACGACCGCCCGAGCAACGATCTGGAGGCGCGGATCAAGGCGGCGGGGTACAGCGCTTACACCGGTTGGAACTACGTGGTCTCCCGCGACCCGTCCATTACCGCCGACTACAGCTCCATGGTGGACACCTACCTCGACTACTACGACACCGAGGCGCGGACCGATCGGATTCTTCCCTACTTGGTGCCGGCCAGCCCCGGATGGGACAAGCGCCCCTGGAAGGCGAACAAGCCATTCGTCCATGTGCGGGAAAATTCGACCCCCGCCAAATTTGAGAAGATGCTCGTCGGCGCCAAGCGGCTCCTGGACAGGCAGACGACGACGCCGAAGATTCTCATGATCGAGGCTTGGAATGAGTTCGGCGAGGGTGCCTACATCGAACCGACGAAGAAGTGGGGTATGCAGTATCTGGAGGCGATCAGGAAAGTTTTCGGCGGCGGGGCGTCCAGGAAGTGAGGGTCGCTATCCTTGGCACCCGCGGCATCCCCGCGCGGCACGGCGGCTTCGAGACTTTCGCCGAGCGGCTTGCCCTCTACCTGGTCGGGCGGGGGTGGAAGGTGACGGTGCACTGCCCGGCCGTTGGGGATGACGTTCCATCAGAAACAGTCTGGCAGGGGGTCCGGCTCCTGCATGTGCCGGCGGGACGCGACGATGCCCTCGGCACCATCATCTTCGACTGGCGATCGACACTCATCGCCGCCGGTGAGGGGGGGGCGGTTCTCAACCTTGGCTACGGTACGGCGCTGTTTGGCTTACTCTACCGGTGGCGCGGCACGTGCAATATCATCAACATGGACGGAGTCGAGTGGCGCAGGAAGAAGTGGTCGCTGCCGGCGCGGGTGTGGCTGTACGCCAACGAGAGACTGGCCTGTCTCTTTGCCAATCATCTTGTCGCGGATCATCCCGCCATAAAGGAGCACCTCGCTACGCGGGTCTCTGAAGACAAGATCACGATGATTCCCTACGGCGCTGATCCGGTTGTCAGCCCTGATCCAGCACTCATCGAACCTTTTGGGCTCCAGCCGCGCCACTATGCGATTCTGATAGCGCGACCGGACCCTGACAACATGATTCTGGAAATCGTGACCGCGTTCTCCCGCAGGCCCCGCGGGATCAGGCTCGTGGTTCTGGGGCGCTACACGCCTGACGTCAATTCCTATCACCGGGAGGTGCAAAGCGCCGCCAGTGACGAGGTGCTATTTGTCGGCGGGATCTATGACAAGCAGCAGGTCGAAGCGCTCCGCTACCATGCCCGGCTCTATATCCACGGCCACCGCGTCGGCGGGACCAACCCCTCACTTGTGGAAGCCCTGGCAGCGGGCAACCCGGTCCTTGCCCATGACAATCCGTTCAACCGCTGGGTGGCAGGCCCGGGAGCGCATTATTTCAAGGATGAGCAGGAGTGTTCCGGGGAATTGGACAGTCTGCTCGACAGCCCGGCCGAACTCGACAGGATGCGGCATGCTTCCCTGGAGCGGCACAATGCGGCATTCCGGTGGGAAGGGGTGCTTGCCGAGTACGAGGCACTGCTCTCCGCGTGGCAGGCCTAGCGTCCGGTGCGATTGTACGACAACCACGAATACACCGGCTCACGTTGAGCGCGAAGGCAGGAAAGGGAAGGATGAAAGTACTCTCTATCTTCGGGACCCGTCCCGAAGCTATCAAGATGGCTCCGGTCATCCAGGAGCTGGCACGGCACCCCGATTCATTTCAAAGCCGAGTCTGCGTCACCGCGCAGCATCGCGAGATGCTCGACCAGGTTCTCAACCTTTTTGGCATTGTGCCCGATTATGACCTCGACATCATGAAGTCGGGCCAGAGTCTGTTCGAGGTTACGGGCGCCGTGCTGCAGGGGCTGAAGGACATTCTCGAGAGCGAACGCCCGGACTGGGTGCTGGTCCATGGAGATACCACAACCACGATGGCGGCGGCCCTGGCCGCCTTTTACTGCAGGATACCGGTAGGCCATGTGGAGGCGGGGCTCCGCACCCGCAACAAGTTCGCGCCGTTCCCGGAAGAGGTGAACCGCAGAATCGCGGGGGTGATTGCCGATTACCATTTTGCGCCGACGGAAACGTCCCGGGATAACCTGCTTCACGATGGTGTGCCTGCCGGGACGATCTTTGTCACGGGGAATACGGTGGTGGATGCGCTGCTGGCCATTTCCGGGAAGCTCAGGAATGACTCTGAAGTGCGCGTTGCACTGGAAAGGCTGCTGCCGTTCCTCGCGCTGGGGAGAAAACTCATCCTCGTGACCGGCCACCGCCGGGAAAATTTCGGCGGCGGTTTCGAGTCCATTTGTCATGCGCTGGCGGATATCGCTGAACGATATCCTGAAGTTGACATCCTCTATCCCGTCCACCTCAACCCCAATGTCCGAAACCCCGTCAACAGGATTCTCGGCGGGAAAAATCCCGGAAACATCCATCTTGTGGAGCCGGTCGACTATCTCCCCTTTGTTTACCTGATGACCCGTTCCCACATAATCATCACCGATTCGGGAGGGGTTCAGGAGGAAGCCCCCTCACTCGGCAAGCCGGTGCTGGTGATGAGGGAGACAACGGAGCGGCCCGAGGCGGTTGCGGCGGGAACGGTAAGGCTGGTTGGAACGGACAGGGCCAGAATCGTTGCCGAAACAGCGCGTCTTCTGGATGACGAAGAAGCCTACCGATCCATGACGCGGGCCCATAATCCCTACGGTGACGGTCAGTCAGCGAAGCGAATCGTCGAGATTCTGTCGAAAGTCTGAAAAAAGGGAGGATGCCTGAGCATCCTCCCTTTTTTTCTGTTGCCAGAGTGACCCGGTTTTACAGCAGCTAGGGAAGGTCAAGGATGATAACTGCGCCATAGGGAACCGAGACGTTGCCTGCGGTGTCGCGATAGCGGACGTACATGGTCTTGAAGCCTTCACCCGGCAGGAGCGTCACGTTTCTTGTGGTGGCATACGGCTCGAACGGTGTCCAGGTGATGTTGTCCTTGCTGAACTGCATGTGTGTCACGCCGTTTGCATCCGCAGCGGAAAGCGTAAGGGTTGCGGCCGTCGTGTTCGTCGTTGTGGCGCCGCCATTGATGACGATGGTGCCCGTGGGCGCCACGGTATCCAGGATGATGGTGTCGCTGACGATTGGCGAGATGTTGCCGGCTGCGTCCTGATACCGTGCATAAATGGTCTTGACGCCATCGCCACCGTCAAGCGTTACCTGACGCGAGGTGGCATAGGTTTCGAACGGGAAGAAGTAGACTCCGTCCTTGCTGAATCTCATGCCGGTCACGGTGCCGTTGTCGTCAGTCGCCGAGAGGGCCAGGGCAGCGGTTATGCTCGTGGCATAGGTTGCGCCGCCATTGATGACGACGGTGCCGGCCGGCGGTGTGGTGTCAAGTATGATGTTGTCGGAATAGATCGGTGAGACATTGCCGGCCGCGTCACGGAAACGGACATAGATGGTATTTGCCCCTGGGCCATTGACGAGCGATACCTGGCGGGTGGTGGCATAGGTTTCGTAGGGGAAGAAGTAAACACCGTCCTTGCTGAAGCTCATCTGTGCAACCGACCCGCTGTCGTCGCTGGCGGAAAGGGTCAGGGTGACGGTTGCACTGCCGGTTGTCGCGGCTCCGCCGTTTATGACAACGGAACCGGTCGGGGGAAGATCGGTCACCTCGGCGACGGTGACCGGTACGGTTGTTTCTCCACCGGCGGCCGACTTAACGGTGATCGAGGCGGGCGGGATCCCATAGGTTTTTGCGGGGATGACTGAGTTGTCGAGTACCGGAAAGCTGATGGCCAGATTGCCGTTGGTAAACGTACCAACGGGGTCCGTCATTCCCGGTATGAACGCTTGAAGGGCAGGATTTGCCACTGCATCCGATGAAGCAGCCGCGATGGTCAGGGTTTTGCTGAGCGGCCGATACGTGGCCTGGGAAACCGTCACCTCGTCAACCAGGGGAACCTCTTTGGAGGTAACCGGGGTGTCCGCGGTATTGGTCACCGTCACGGTGGCGGGGAGGATTTCGGGAGCGGCAAAGATTCCGCTGGCCGAGAAGAACTTGCCGTCGGCGGGGCTGTTGGTCGCCATCTCCTTGGTCGGTATGCCGGTGCCCGTCACCTGGAGGGCGGAGGGTGCACCGGTGAGGGCGAAATTGGCCGGGAACGCCGCACCCTGGTTCGTCTGGTTGGACAGGGCCTGGGTGGTGGCGAAGACGTTTACCTGAACTCCTGCGGTATTCCTGATGTAACTGGCCTTGTCAACGGTAAGGGGGGTGGGGATGACCCCCTCGTGGATCTTGCCCATCACCGTGAACTGGTCGGTCTGCATGTCGAAGCCGTTGGGTCCCTGGACGCGGAAGAAGTTGGAAGGGTTCTGTGCGCTGGGGAAAGTGCTCCCCTGGACGGCGCAGGTCACGTTCGGGTCGCCGATGAATTTTTCCGTACCGACGACGATCGGGGCATTGGTGCAATAGAGGAAGGGACCGATGCTGCCGCCCAGGGCGCCGGAGAAAATTCCTCCCTCGGCAATGCCCAGGTCCTCGGTGAAATTGATGCCGTCTTCAAGGGCATCGGCGGCCACCGTGAAGGTGAACTGCTTGAACGGGGTGGTTACCACATACTCGCCCGCATAGGGGGTGTCGATCCTGATCCGGATCCTGGCGAAGCTGACCTGGGCGCCGGGCGCGACATCGCCGGTGGAGAATGCTCCTTCGATGGCTTGAACGAGGATTGCCCTGCCAGCCCGGTCAAGCGCACCCTGTTGGGGAATGTCAAATGAGGCGTCGGCAACCCACCAGAACACCTCGTCGCCTAAGTTGTCGGGGAAGCTGAAGGGTGCACCCGGGTTCGGCTCCGCTGTGAGGCACATGGGACCGTTGGCGCTGGCTGCCTTGGAGAGACAGAGCTCCAGGGGGACCCGGTTGGTGTCCCGGTACCAGAGGGGGAAGCCGTGTTTTGGGGGGGTGCTGTCCAGTTCCTGCGTGATGACCGGCCCCATGTCGAGCAGGGCGGTCATTGCAGGCTCGGGCATCGCGAGGGATGCGCCGGTCAGTGCGGCAAGCAGCAGAAAATGTTTCTTCGTACTTCGTCTCATGTATTGCCTCCTTGTCTTTTTCTTGACGACACGAACGGGGCGCTTTTCCCGAATGCCGCGTTACGATGGCAGGTCCTGTTCATGAATGGTGCCAGGGTTGCCGGTTTTTAAATGCAGTTATTCCGGTTGGTTATGGGTGATGCGTCGAGGGATGGGTGCAACTTTTTCATTCGGTGAGGTGGGGGGGGAGGGGCAATGCCTGTGAATTCTGGCTTTTGTTAGGGAATTTGCGCCTGTTTGCTGTAAAGGATTGTGACAGCCCTCCGCGCGCTGCCATACCAAATTAATTGCCTCAAGTTTCCCCTAGAAGTTACCTGAGTTATTGCAAAAAGCGCCTTCACTTAGTACCATTGTCGCTCATGTCCCTTATTACTTTCTTCTACATTCTCATGACCGCCATGCTCGCCTCGGCCATCATGATCCCTCCCGTATCCCGGATTGCCGTCCGGTTCGGCGGCATTGACCGGCCAAACGACCGGAAAGTTCACCGTGACGAAACTCCCCGGCTCGGCGGGATCGCCATCTTCCTCTCTTTTCTTTTCAGCCTGCTGATGTTCACTGATGTGGACCAGACCACGAGGGGATTCATCGCCGGAGCCCTGGTGGTATTTTTGACCGGACTCCTCGACGACCTGGCGCCGCTGACGCCTCGACAGAAGTTTGTCGGAGAGGTGGCGGCGGCCCTGGTGGGCCTGACAATGGGAGGGATCTGGCTGGAGTCCCTCGGCAACCTGTTCGGTTTCGGCGAGATCAGCCTGGGGTGGTTCTCGAAGCCGTTCACCGTCTTCGCGGTGGTGGGTATGATGAACGCCATTAACCTGATCGATGGCCTTGATGGGCTGGCCGCCGGGGTTTCGGCCATTGCCTGTCTTGCTTTCGGTGCGTTGGGTTACTGGAGCGGGAATCCGGTGTTGACGCTCCTTGCGGTGGGGCTCCTTGGTTCGCTGGTGGGGTTTCTGTGGCACAACAGCTATCCGGCCCGGATTTTCATGGGGGATTCGGGGAGCCTTTTCCTCGGGTACTGCATGGGAGTCTTCTCGGTCATGCTGGTGAATGACGCCCGGTTTCACATTTCTCCCATGCTTCCAGTGTTCATTCTTGGTGTGCCGCTCATCGACACCCTCGTGGTGATGGGGGGGAGGCTGCGGAAGGGACGGGGGGTTTTTGCTCCTGACCGGTCCCACATTCACCATCGGCTGCTGTCCCTGGGCGTTGGCCACAAGATGACGGTGATCGTCGTCTACGGAGTCAGCTACTTGTTTGCCATATCAGCGCTGCTCTTCAGGGATCTGCGGGGGTATCAGCTCGCTCCGCTGCTCCTGGCCCTGGCGGCGCTCTTCTACTTTATCGTGCACAAGCTCAGTACGTCGACGAAATTACGAAAACTCATGAATGTATTCAGCAACCAGCCTGTCCGCGAGACGGCGGTTTACCGCAGGATGGTTTCGTTCAGCGGGTATCTGATGGTTGTTATAAAGTACGTGCTCTTTGCAATCATCATGCTTTCTTTGTCGGTTCCCATTGAAGAGAGCCTGGGGATTGCCGCCGGGTCGGCGTTGCTGCTGTTGCTGCTTTCCTTTGTTCTGCTGCTTATGAAGAGCTATTGGAGCAATCTGTTTCTGCAGGTTATGCTGTACGGCAGCGGCGCGTTCATCATATTCGTAATGGAAAATTTCGGGCGTACGGCAACAATCATGGACCTATCGGTCCTTGGCATTTCAAAGGCTCTGTTCGTGGTGCTGCTGTTCCTGGAAGCGGTCAAGGTGTTTATCCGCAAGCGTACCGGGCATCTTGTCAGCTCTCCCTTCGAGTATTTCCTGTTTTTCCTGCTCCTCTCGGTGCCGCTTATCCCCCCCGAACTTACCCGCTCCTACCACATCATGGCGGTGGTTGGAGAGTCGGTGGTCCTGTTCGTTGCCTATAAACTGATCCTGATGCGCAATACGGCGCGGAACCGAAAGGTCATCGCAATTACGGCCCTGGCCCTCCTCGTGTTTGTGGTCAAGTATTGCTGTGCGTTGTGAGTGCTGGTGTGCTATTTCATTGTCTATAAACTGGAGTGGATCCATGGACGCGGACTTTCGTCTGGCGATTAAGGCACTGGCTGCCGTGAGCAGGGGAGTGCGCGCTGTGTGCATTGCGGCGCTGGCAGTGAGTGTGACCGGCGGGGGAGCCTATGCCCTTTCGTCCCCCAACATCCCCCTGGACAGCCCTGTCTATTCATATCTCGAAAAGCTGGCCGGCTTCGGGCTGGTGCGCTCCGATGTGGCAGGGATCAAGCCCTTTTCCCGGGCCGAGGCGGCGCGGCTGCTGCTGGAGGCGGAGTGGAACCTGGAGGCGGGGGTAGGCTCCGGTGACCTGGCGTTTGCCCGGTCGATCATGGCGGAACTGCGCCGCAAGATCCCCCGCGAAGCGGCCCTTTACAAGGAGCCCGACATGGCTCCGGCAGTGGATGTGAACCCCGTGGCGAACGCCCGGGTCCGGTACGTGTACCTGGACGGGAAGCCGCGCTCCTACGAGCGGCCGGTCCACGATCCGGGCGATGACGGCGTGTTCGGCATCGGAAACGGGCTTCGGCCCCCAAACCCTTACCCTTCGCCCGTGCAGCAGCACGGCACCGAGGGGACGCCCCTCATGGAGAACAACGAGGGGATTGTCTACCGGGACGGCCATAACGTCGAGGCGCGGTTCAGCGCCGAGGCCCATCTGTGGAGCGTGGCGACAGCACTGGTGGAGCCGCAGCTTTCCTACAGCAGGGAAGGGGACGGGGCCACGGTGAAGCTCGTCAAGGGATACCTGAAACTCGGCGGCGGCGGGCTGGAACTGGAGGTGGGGCGCGACGCCAACTGGCTTGGGCTCGGCAGCCGGGGGGCGGTGACCCTGACCAATAACGCCGAGAACTTCGACCTGGTGAAGCTTTCGAGCCCCGAGCCGATCCCGGTGAAATATCTGGGTGCCATCAAGTATGCCTTCATCGGCTCACGCTTCGATACAACCGTGACCGTCGGCAGGGAGCGCCGCCCCTGGTTCCTTGGGGCCAAACTGTCGGTGAAGCCTACTGAGACTTTTGAAGTGGGGATCAATCTGGGGAAGCAGTTCGGCGGGCCGGGGGTGAACAACAGCTTCGGCGATTACGTACGGGGAATTATCGGCGGCACCAGCGCCGACAACACCAACAACCTTGCCGGGGTGGAGATGCGGCTGCGGTTCCCCAGGCTGCGCAATGCCGAGATCTACGGCGAATTCTCCGGGGAGGATTCGGCCTCGTTCTGGCCCATTGTGGAGAGCTACGTGGCGGGCTTCTTCATCCCCCGGCTCACCGCCGGCGGCAGGGATGACCTGCGCTTCGAGTTCTTCAAGGGGAACAACATCCTCTACACCAACGGTACCTTTCCCGGGGGCTATCTGTACAGGGGGATGCCCATCGGTCATTCCCAGGGGGGGGCCGTCATCGAGTTCTATCTCCGCTACAGCCACTGGTTCTCGGTGCGCAACAACCTGGCCCTGGAGTTTTACCGCACCGATCGGGGACACGAGGGGAGGATAGCTCCGCAGGCAATCGAAAAGAAGCATGCCGGCCGCGTTTCCTGGAGCCTGCCGGTCCATGGCGATCTGGACATGAAACTGCTCTACGGCATCGAGAAGGTGGAAAATGTCGAGCTGGCGGCCGGGGAGGATCGGACCAATCAGCTGTTCAAGGGGGAACTGCGGTACCGGTACTGAGGGAGCGAGTTACTTGGCGGGATGGTGAGATGCTGAGGGGCCCTTTGCCTGGCATCTCTTTTTGTGGTAATACTTTTTATGTATTACTTTTCCTGGAGGGCTAAACTCTATGCGTATAACAACAAAGGGCCAAGTGACAATTCCGTGCCACGTGCGGGAAAAAATGGGGTTCACCCCCCATTCTGAGGTGGAGTTCGTCATTGAGGGGAACACGGTGTACCTGCGCAAGGTGGAAGGGACGGGCGCAAGGGGGAAGAGACTGGTTGAGCGGATGCGCGGTCGCGCTACGGTGCGCATGAGCACGGACGAAATCATGGCTCTGACCAGAGGAGAGGATTGATGCCCGGCCTTGTGCTGGTCGATAGCAATGTCCTCCTGGATGTGCTTGAAGATGATCAGGAGTGGTATGGGTGGTCTGCCGAACATCTGGCACGATGTGCTGAGGATTCAGTTCTCGCGATCAACCCGATCATCTACTCAGAGGTTTCCATCGGTTTTGAACGTGTGGAAGATCTTGAAGACGCACTGCCGATCCAGGCGTTTGAGCGGCGGCCCCTGCCGTGGGAGGCCGCCTTCCTTGCGGGAAAGTGCTTTCTCACCTATCGCCGGTCAGGGGGGATTCGCAGATCTCCCCTGCCGGATTTCTTCATTGGCGCCCACGCCCTTGTTGAAGGGATGCAGCTTCTGACCCGCGATGCGGCTCGCTATCGTACGTATTTCCCGAAGCTGAAGCTTATCGCGCCTTGAGGGCTTGAGCCAGCGTTTTTTCCAGCGCCGCCCGCGCCTCCTCCTCGCCATGCACCAGGCGGATGGACCGGGGTGGGACGGGGATTCCCCGCACGAAATTGACCAGATCCCGCTGGTCGGCATGGGCCGAGTAGCCGCTGATGCTGTGAACGGCGGCCCGGAGGGGGAAGCTGCCGCCGTCCAGATCGATGGTGATTGTTTTGCCGGTTTCCATCCGTGTTTTTGCCGCTTCGAGGATTTCCCGCCCCGGTGTTCCGTGGGCCTGGTAGCCCACGAAGAGGATGTCGGTGCGCGGATCGCCCATGAGGGCCTTGAGGTAGTTGACGATGCGCCCGCCGGCGCACATGCCGCCGGCGGCGACGACCACGCAGGGGCGGGCGGTCCTTTTCAGGTAATCTACCGTGTTCCGGTGATCCGTATGACTTTCAATGACGGTCATCTGCTCGAAGGAGAGGGGATGGCGTCCCTTGGAAACGACCTCTGTCGCCTCCTGGTCCCACAGGTGCCGGAGCCGGTCGTAGACTTCGGTGATTCGCAGCGCAAGAGGGGAATCGACGATGATTTCCAGGTCGTCCCAGGGTAATTCTTCTGCTGCTTCGTCGTTGCGGTGTTCGGCAATGAGGGCTTCCATTTCGTAGAGCAGTTCCTGGGTTCTGCCGATGCTGAAGGCCGGAACGAGGAGCGCGCCCCGGTTCTTCAGTGACCGGACGATAACCTGCCGCAGCTTTTCCCGCCGCTGCTCCCGTCCGTCGTGGAGGCGGTCGCCGTAGGTGGATTCCAGCACCAGGATGTCGGCCCGCTCCGGCGGTGCCGGGTCGGGGAGGAGCGGCGTGAAGGGGGCGCCCAGGTCGCCGGAGAATACCACGACCGTGTCTTCAGGTGTTTCGGTTTTACCGGATATCCTGCGCCCCGCAGCACTGACCTTCAGCTCCGCATAGGCCGACCCGAGGATGTGCCCCGCCGGTTGAAGACGGAGCGAGACGTCCACGCCGTCCCAGGTGCCGAGGGGGTGCCACGTCCCGTAGGGGAGGGGGACCAGGCGCTTTTTCATGGCGGCGATGAAGCGACCGACAAGTTTTTCGTCCCGGGTTATCCCCACCTTGACGGCGTCTTCGAGGACCAGGGGGAGGAGGAGGGCCGAGGCCTCGGTGCACCAGATGGGCCCCCGGAAGCCGGCTCCCATGAGGTGGGGTATGCGTCCGCAGTGATCGATGTGGACGTGGGTCAGGACCAGCCCTTGGGCCCTCTCAAGGGGAAAGAGGATGAAGGGGGAATACTCCTCGCCCCGTCCTGTCCTGGCATCTCTCCCCTGCAAGAGGCCGCAGTCAACGAGGAGGCTTTTGTTTTCGGTTACAACAAGCTCGTGGCACGACCCGGTTACGCCGAATTTCCCGCCGTGGTGAATGATTTCCACGTTTCCTCCCGGACTTGGTTGATATGGATTTTGTTTCCCTAATAAATGTGCCGGAGAATGTCAAGGTGCCAGATGCATTTCCGGTTGACGGGAAGCGCAGGGAAAGGGTACTAGAAAAATCTGGATGAATCGCAATCAGCTCACTTACTTGGAGTCATAGGGGTACCATCATGGGTTTCTGGAAGTCAGCCGTCGCAACGTTACTTTTCCTGCTTATCGTTTCACTGCACTCCACGGCCGGAGCAGTGGAGGCTACCGAATCGCTGCTCCGCCAGCTTCCATCAGCCAATGCTGTTCCTGTGCAGACCCAGGAGTTTCCCGGCCTGCAGCCCCAGCGTGATGAGACAAAACTCTTACTCAAGGCCGAGCCGGGTGATGGCCAGGTGAATCTCGCTTGGACGTCCACGCAGGCACCCCGTAGCCCCGAGGAGACGCCGGTGAACTATGTGGTTCATTACGGCACCGAATCGAACGCTTACGGCAAGAAGGTTGACGCCGGGCTCGCCACCTCCTTCAGGCTCCAGGAACTCACGAACAATCGACCCTATTTCGTGCGGGTCATGGGATACAATGCCGCCCAGAAGCTGGTGGTCGCATCGCCGGAGGCGCGGGTCATTCCCATGGCATCCGACATCGCCGCATCTCCCCTGGAGCGGGCCTTTTCGCGGCAGAGCCCGACGCTCCTCGAGAAGATCGAGCCGGCGCCCCTCAGCAGGTCGCTCCGGCAGTTCGGCTATGACTTCTTCAAGAACAGCCTGGCAAGCCTCACGGTGACCGAGAACCTTCCGGTCGGCTCCGATTATGTGGTCGGACCGGGCGACACCATCAGGATCGACGTCTGGGGAAGCCTCTCCGCCCGGTACGAGCCAACGGTGGACCGAAACGGCGAGATCCTCATCCCCAAGGTCGGTTCGGTGAAGCTCTGGGGGCTCTCCTACGGGCAGGCGAAGGAGGCCATCGACAAGGCGTTCGCCCGCTACTACAAGGGGTACGAGCTGAACGTGACCCTGGGGAGCCTCAGGACGATCCATGTCTACGTTGTGGGGGAGGTGGAGGTCCCCGGTACCTACAGCGTGAGCTCCCTTGCCACTGTGATCAATGCCCTGGCGGCGGCGGGGGGGCCGTCCAAGAACGGAAGTCTTCGCTCGGTCAGGATATCCCGCGGCGGGAAGACGGCCCAGGAGATCGACCTCTACGACATGTTTCTCACCGGCGACCGCAGTCGTGACATCCGTCTGCAGAACGGCGACACGGTCTTTGTTCCGGTCATCGGCCCCGTTGCCGCCGTGGCAGGTGAAGTCAAGCGCCCTGCGATCTATGAGTTGAAGGGGCCCACGTCCCTGCCGGACCTTCTTGCCATGGCGGGGGGAATAACCGCCTCGGGAGATAAGGGGCGCATCCAGGTGGAGCGGATTGAGGGAAACAGCGCCCGCGTGGTGGTCGACTACGAGCCGAAGGGGAAGTCGCCCGAAACCGACCTGGTGACAGTAGCCTTGAAGGATCGCGATCTGGTGACAGTCTTTCCAGTATTCAATGCCGTGCGCGAGCTGGTAACCCTCTCGGGGAACGTGGCGCGTCCCGGCGCCTATCAGTTCCGGAAAGGGATGCGGGTCAGGGATCTCATCGCCGATGCGTCGGTCCTCCTTCCGGAGTCGTATCTGGAGAGCGTGGAGATAACCCGCCTCTCCCCTCCCGATTACCGGCGCGAGGTTGTCACCGTCAACCTGCGGGAGGCCCTGAAGGGAAACCCTGTCGACAACGTGGAGCTGCAGGAGCAGGACACCATCAGGATCTTCTCCCGGGACGAGATGGTGGAGCGTCCCCGGGTGTCGATCAGCGGACAGGTGGTCAACCCCGGCATCTACGACTATTTTCCCCGCATGACGGTCCGTGACCTGGTGACCGCTGCCGGCAGTCCCAAGCGCAACGCCTACATGGAGAGCGCCGAGCTGACGCGGGTGGCGGTCGGCGGCAGCAGCGCCAAGGCGTCCCGCCTGGAAATCAACCTGGGGAAGGCCCTTGCCGGGGATCCTGCCCACAACCTGGTCCTGGAGCCGGAAGATGCCCTGATCGTGCGGGGCATAGAGAACTGGCTTGAGGCCACCGATCGTTTCGTGACCCTGAGGGGAGAGGTGAAATTTCCCGGAACCTATTCCATTGCCAAGGGTGAGCGGTTGAGCTCAGTCATCGAGCGGGCCGGCGGCTTCACCGACAAGGCCTACCTGAAGGGGGCCAGGTTCAAGCGGAAGTCGGTTCGCGAGGAGCAGCAGAAGAGGATGGACGAGGTGATCGCCCGGACCGAGCAGGAAATCCTCCGCAAGCAGGGGGAACTGGCTGCGGTGGCGGCCTCCAGGGAGGAGCTCGAAGCGACCCGCACGGCCCTGGAAGGGCTCCAGAAGAGCCTGAGCAAACTTAAGGATGCCCGGGCCGAGGGGCGGGTGGTGATCCGGCTGGCGCAACTGGAAACGTTCAGAAAGTCCCCCTATGATCTGGAGCTCATGGGGGGGGATATCCTTGAGGTGCCCCAGGCATCCAGTGTTGTGAATGTTATGGGGCAGGTATACAACCCCACCTCTTTCATCCACCTGCCGGGGGAGGATGTGGCCCACTACCTCAAGAATGCCGGCGGCGTGACGCGGGACGGCGAGGAGGACGACATGTACATCATCAGCGCCGACGGGTCGGTCCTCAGCCGGCAGCAGTCCTCCTTCGGCATCAACTGGAGCGATTCCCAGCGCCGCTGGACCTTCGGCGGGTTCATGGCAACGGTCCTCGATCCGGGGGATACCCTGGTGGTACCCCAGAAGCTGGAACGGGTTGCCTGGATGCGGGAGATCAAGGATATAACGACAATTGTGTCGCAGATTGCCCTCACCGCAGGGGTGATCATCGCGGCCGGGCTGTAGGCGGTGGTGGCGGTGGTCGGCTCTCTGACATCGAGAAGGACCAGAGCGTTTCTCCTGGCGGCCTGGTGTGGCGCCATCCTCTGGTTTTCCCTCGATCCCGCGCCGCCACAGCCCGGCATCGAGCTGCTTGCCTGGGACAAGTTCCAGCATGGGGCGGCCTATGGTCTTCTTGCCCTGCTGTGGGGGAATTTTCTGGTCACGTACCGCGGCTGCCGCCGGCGGTGCTGGCTCCTGGCCTTTGCGGGTGCCGTCGGTTTCGGCGCCCTGGTTGAGGTTGCTCAAGGTCTTTTCACGTCTGTCAGGAGCGCCGAGTTCGGCGACCTCGTCGCCGACGCGGTCGGGGCGGGGGTCGTGAGCCTTGCGGCTGCCGCGTGGCGGGCCAGGAGGTCGGCCTTTGCCCTTGTGCTGACTGCGGCACTTCTCGCGGCTGCCCAGGGGGCCCCGGCTGCCGGCTTTGACGAGTTCGTGCGGGACGAGGCCGCAACCCTTCGCGACGAGGCGGGGGAGTTTCTCGTTGCCCCTTTCCGTACCGACAACAACGCTGTTTGGGGAACGCTCGCCATTGCCGGAGCCGTGGGGGTCACCTCCCTCTTCGACGACGACATCCGTGACGAGGTGCGGCGCAATCACGGCCGTGGCCTTGACCGGGCCGCCGATGTCGGGAACCTGGTGGGCCATCCCCTTCTCCACCTGGGGGTTGCTGGTGCCGTCTGGGGCGGAGGACTCCTCGCCGATTCCCCCCGGTGGCGCGACACGGGGCTCATGATGGGGGAGGCTGCGGTCATTGCCGATGCCGCAGTCTTTGTTCTCAAGCAGTCCATTGGCCGTGCCCGCCCCCTCACGGGGAGCGGCAAGGGGAGTTTCCGGCCGTTCCAGTTCGAGTCGGATTTTGATTCGCTGCCGTCCATGCACACGGCCAGCTCTTTCGCCATGGCCTCGGTCCTCACCCGCACGTCGGGGAGCGTGCCGGTGGGGGTCATTTCCTATGCCACCGCCGCCTTCGTGGGATTTTCACGCATGTATGACGACAAGCACTGGGCCGGCGACGTGCTGCTGGGGGCAGCGATCGGCGAGCTTGCGGGGCGGGTTGTTACCAACCACTATGCACGGAAAGGGAGCGTGACGCTGGTCCCTTCCGTCAGCAGTTCCTCGGCGGCGCTGCTTCTTGTGAAAAAATTCTAGAAACCGGGACTGGCACCCGGGGCGAGGGACGGGGGTAATGCTTCCCGGTTCCCCGGTCCCTGGTCCCCGATCCCCGGCCCCGGAGGTTTGACATGCTTTCCGCAGTCATTTTTGATTTTGACGGCATCATCGTCGATACCGAGCCGCTCCACTACCGGGCGTTCCAGGCGATTCTGGAGCCGCTGGGGCTCGGTTATCCCTGGGTGGAGTATGTGAATCTCTACATGGGATTCGATGACCGCGATGCCTTCCGCGAGGCGTACCGGGTGCACGGCAGGACTCTGGGCGACCATGAGCTGGAGCAGCTCATCGACCGCAAGGCCGCTGCTTTCCAGGAAATCATCTCCAGCGGCGTCGCTCCCTATCCGGGCGTTGTTGAGCTGATCCGGTCCATCAACGGCAATCTGCCGCTGGCCCTTTGCAGCGGCGCCCTGCGGTGCGACATCCTTCCCATCCTGGCCGGCCTTGGCCTGTCCGAGGCCTTCGACGTCATGGTCACCGCCGAGGAGGTGACCGCCAGCAAGCCCGATCCCGCCAGCTACGCCCTGGCCGTGGAACGCCTTGCCGCGGCCTTTGCCGACCGCGGGATTCTCCCCGGCCGCTGCCTTGCCATCGAGGATACCCCTGCCGGCATCGCCTCCGCCTCCGGGGCCGGCATTCCCGTCATTGCCGTCACCAACAGCTATCCCGCGGAGCGGCTTACCGGGGCGGTCAAGGTCGTTGACTCCCTGGCGGGGCTGACCTTGGGGGCACTTGAAAGCCTGGCAAAGCAAGCGAGGTAGCCAGGTAGCGAGATAGTAAAACCCTATATACTCCCTCGCTACTCCGCTATACGTTGCCTTGCAATCTCACCATGTCCTTGCCCATTGACGACATCCTGCCGCAACTGGCAGCCTCCTTGCTGACTCGCAATTCCGTGGTTATCCAGGCTCCGCCAGGCGCCGGCAAGACGACGCGGGTTCCCCTGGCGCTTCTGGACGCTCCGTGGCTCCGGGGGAAGGGGATTGTCATGCTCGAACCCCGGCGCCTGGCCGCTACCAACGCGGCCCGCTGGATGGCGTCCACCCTTGGCGAAGAGGTGGGGGAGACGGTCGGCTACACGATCCGCTTTGACCGGAAGGTCTCCCGCCGCACCCGGCTGGAGGTGGTGACCGAGGGGGTTCTTACCCGCCGCCTCCAGGCCGATCCGCTCCTGGACGGAGTCGGCGCGGTGATTTTCGACGAGTTCCACGAACGGAGCATCCACGCCGACCTGGCCCTGGCCCTCTGCCGCGATGTGCAGCAGGGGCTGCGGGAGGAGCTGCGGATCATCGTCATGTCGGCCACCCTCGATGCCGCGCCGGTGGCGGGGCTCCTGGGGGGGGCGCCGGTTATCACGAGCGAGGGGCGAAGCTTTCCCGTCGATATCCGCTACCTTCCTGAAGATCCCCGCGACGGCCTCCCGTCAGCCGTTTCCCGTGCGGTCCGCTCGGCCCTTGCCGCCACCGAGGGGGACATTCTGGCCTTTTTGCCGGGGGCAGGGGAGATCCGCCGCTGCCGCCGGCTCCTTGAGGACGGGGGGCCGCTGCCTGGCGCGCCGATCATTGCACCCCTCTACGGGGACCTCCCCTTTGCCGATCAGGAGCGGGCCATTCTTCCCGCCGGACGGCGCAAGGTGGTGCTTGCCACCAACATTGCCGAGACGAGCCTCACCATCGAAGGGGTGCGGGTTGTCATCGACGGCGGCCATTGCCGGCGGCTCCGGTTTGATCCCGCCTCGGGGCTGGACCGGCTTGTCACGGAGCGGATCTCGGCCGCTTCCGCCACCCAGAGGGCCGGCCGGGCCGGTCGGCTGGGACCGGGGATCTGTTTCCGCCTCTGGACCGAGCACACCCAGCGCACCCTCCTCCCCGCAGACCCCCCCGAGATCATCATTTCGGATCTGGCGCCGGTTGTCCTGGATCTGGCAGCCTGGGGGGTGAACGATCCCGCATCCCTCCCATGGCTTACGCCGCCCCCCCCGGCTCCCTTTGAAGAAGGCCGCCGGCTCCTGGAAGAGCTGGGGGCCCTGGACCGCAACGGCCTGATCACCGACACCGGCCGGCGCATGGCGGCGCTCCCCGTGCATCCCCGCCTTGCCCATATGCTCATCAGGGGTGACGAGCGGGGGCTCGGCCCCCTGGCGTGCGACATGGCGGCAATTCTGTCGGAGCGCGATATCGTGAAGAGTTTCGGAGCCGTTGCTGCGGAGCGGAGCGGCAGTGACATGCTGGTGCGCCTGGAAGCCCTGCAGGGATGGCGCACGGGAGAGCGCAGTGCCGGGGTGGACGGCGCCGCCTGCCGAACCGTGGACCGCACCGCACGGCATCTGCGCCGGCTTGTGCATGCCGGAAGGGGGGGTGACGTTGCGGACGCTGACAGCGACGCGGTGGGGCTGCTCCTGGCCTGGGCCTACCCGGACCGGATTGCGCTTCGCCGCGGCGAGGAGGGGAGGCGGTATCTTCTGGCCGGCGGGCGCGGCGCCCTCCTTGCCGAGCGGAGCTCGGTCCATGACGAACCGCTTCTGGTGGCCTACGAGGTGGAGCGGGGCGCGGGGGGGGATGACCTGATCCGCCAGGCGAGTGCCCTTTCGCCGGAAATCTTCAGGCGGGAGTTCGCGCATGCCATTGTCAGACAGCGGTCCGTTTCCTGGAATGATCGGGAGGGGAGGGTCTTGAGCCAGGAGGAAGAGCGGTTCGGCCCCCTCGTGCTGGCCGCCAGGCCCGTTGCCGCCACTGCCGCCGAGGTGCGGGAAGCCCTCCTGGAGGGGATCGCCAAGGGGCCGGGCCTGTCAGCCCTTCGCTGGTCCACGGCTGCGTGCCGGTTCAGGGCGAGGGTGCGGCTCATGGCCCGCCTGTTCCCTGACGAGGGGTGGCCGGATCTCTCCGACGAAACGCTGCTGGCGACCCTCGGCAGCTGGCTGGGGCCCCACCTGGATGGAGTCAGGCGCCTTGCCGAGGTGGCCGCGGTCGATCTGCTCCCGCCTTTGCAGGCGCTTCTTCCCTGGAACCTGCTCCGGCGCCTCGATGAAGGGGCTCCGACCCACCTCGTGGTCCCGAGCGGCTCCCGGATCCCCCTCGACTACGGGGATGACGGAACACCGACCCTGGCGGTGAAGCTCCAGGAGATGTTCGGTCTTGCCGATAACCCGACGGTGGCGTGGGGGAGGGTGCCGGTGGTCATCCATCTCCTGTCGCCGGCCGGGCGCCCCCTTCAGGTTACCGCCGACCTGCGGGGGTTCTGGAACGGCGCCTATCGGGAGGTGAAGAAGGAGATGCGGGGGCGCTACCCGAAGCACCCCTGGCCCGATGACCCGTGGAGCGCCATCCCGACCCGCGGGACAAAGGGGCGCGGGGGGTGAGGCGGCGGGGTGGTCAGGGGATGTTGCTGAAGTAGAGGGTGCCGTCCGCCTGGACGATCCGGCGGATCGCATCGGCTGTGCGCCGGGGGGCGGCGCTTCCCGTTGCAACTCCTCCTTCAAGGAAGGTTGCGGTTATGTTGGTGTCGCCCCGCCACGCCTCGAAGTGGAGGTGGGGTCCGGTCGAGCGTCCCGTGGAGCCCGAGAGGGCGATGGGAGCGGTGCCGTCCACTTCGTCCCCCTCGGCCGCCAGGTTTACGGAGTTGTGGGCATAGAGGGTCATGGTGCCGTCGCCGTGATCCACCATGACCAGGTTGCCGTATCCGCCGCGGGTTCCGGAGAAGATAACCCGTCCCGGGGCCACCGGTCGGACCGCGGTTCCTTCGGCAACGGCGATGTCGATGCCGTGGTGTTCGCGCAGGTTGCCGTTGATGGGGTCGTGGCGCAGTCCCACGAGGGAGGAGATCCTCCCCTGGACCGGCAGTGTGGGGGGGAGCTTTTGGGGCAAAGCCAGTGATGGTGTCTCGCCGATGCCCGTGGCGGCCGGATGTTTCGGGATGCTTCTTTTTCCGGCAGCGGGGCGGTGCGCCCCCTTTTCCTTCATGATGAGCGTGGCCCCGCTTTTTCGGGGGGCGTCGGTGAAACAGACCACCCCCGCGTCGTCCACGTAGCGGTAGATGTCGGCAAATCCCTGCCGTGGAAGGGTGATGGTCAGAGCGAGTATGATGATGGCTGCTGTTTTCATGGCCTGAATGTTCCGGTACTATACCTATCGGCGCTGTACCCCGCAAGCTTGAGGAGAGTATTGCTGCCCAACCTGGGAGCGATGCCTGTCTTTTGTGCATGACTGGCGGGTAGCTGCACGATTTTTGGGCGGCCGTCTGCCTCCCTTGGGTGGCACAGTTTGTTGGCGGCTGGTAATGGTCCAAAATGATTGGATAAATCTGTGTTGGTAGATTTGGGCAAACTATTTGCTAGAATTCTGGATAATGCCGGCGGGCAAGGTTTTCGTGAGCCTTGCTTTTGGACCCCGACGCACCTATAATCTGCAAGTTTTCAAACTATTTCCACGAGGGGGTACTGGGCCTTGAAAAAAGTCGAAGCGATCATAAAGCCGTTCAAGCTGGACGAGGTTAAGGAGGCTCTGAACGAGATCGGCATCCAGGGTATCACCGTTGCCGAGGTGAAGGGGTTCGGCAGGCAGAAGGGGCATACGGAACTGTACCGCGGGGCCGAGTATGTGGTTGATTTCATCCCCAAGATCAAGATGGAGATCATCGTCGGCGACGACATCGTCGGCAAGGTTGTGGAGACCATCGAGCAGGCCGCCAAAACGGGCCGTATCGGTGACGGCAAGATATTCGTGACGCCGGTTGAAGAGGTGGTACGCATAAGGACTGGAGAACGAGGCGAGGACGCCCTGTAGCCATCGGCGCTACATTCAATCTGAAAGGAGACATAGATGACCCCGAAACAGGTAGTTGAATTTGCCAAAGAAAATGGCGCACTGATGGTCGATTACAAATTCATGGACTTCGTCGGAACGTGGCAGCACGTATCCGTGCCCATCACGGAGTTCGACGAAGATACCTTTGAGGAGGGCCAAGGCTTCGACGGTTCATCCATACGGGGCTGGCAGCCGATTCACGCCTCCGACATGATTCTTCTCCCCGACCCCACATCGGCAAAGATGGATCCCTTTGTGGCTGTTCCGACCCTGTCGCTCATCTGCAACATCTTTGATCCGATCACCAAGGAAGACTACACCCGCGACCCCCGCAACATCGCCCGCAAGGCCGAGGCCTACCTGAAGTCCACCGGCATCGGCGATACCGCCTTCTTCGGACCCGAGGCCGAGTTTTTCATCTTTGACGAAGTGCGCTATGACTCCTCCGCGAACCAGGCGTTTTATCTGGTCGACTCCATCGAGGGGGCCTGGAACACCGGCCGTGAAGAGTTCCCGAACCTGGGCTACAAGCCTCGCCACAAGGAAGGGTATTTCCCCTGCTCGCCGGTTGACTCCCAGAACGACCTCCGCAACGAGATGGTTATGGAGCTGCAGAAGGTCGGCATCCGGGTCGAGTGCCAGCACCACGAGGTCGCCACCGGCGGCCAGGCCGAGATCGACATGCGCTTCTCCTCCCTGGTGGACATGGCTGACCAGCTCCAGTGGTTCAAGTATGTCATCAAGAACGTCGCCTATCGCAACGGCAAGACCGTTACCTTCATGCCGAAGCCCCTTTACGGCGACAACGGCTCCGGCATGCACTGCCACCAGTCCATCTGGAAGGACGGCCAGAACCTCTTCGCCGGCGACAAGTACGGCGGACTCTCCCAGATGGCCCTCTGGTACATCGGCGGCATCATCAAGCACGCCAAGGCACTGTGCGCCATCACCAACCCGACCACCAACAGCTACAAGCGTCTGGTGCCGGGCTTCGAGGCGCCGGTGAACATGGCCTACTCCAGCCGCAACCGTTCCGCCTCCATCCGGATCCCCATGATGTCCTCCAATCCCAAGGCCAAACGGATCGAGTACCGGACTCCGGACCCCTCCTGCAACGGCTATCTTGCTTTCGCCGCCATGCTCATGGCCGGCCTCGACGGCATCGAGAACAAGATCGATCCTGGGCAGCCGCTCGACAAGGATATCTACGGCCTTTCTCCCGAGGAGCTCAAGAATATCCCGTCGGCACCGGGGAGCCTCGAGGAGGCCCTCAACGCCCTCAGGGACGACCACGAGTTCCTTCTCAAGGGTGACGTCTTTACCCCCGACGTCATCGAGAAGTGGATCGAGTACAAGATGGAGGCCGAGGTCAACCCGGTCCGGATGCGTCCGGTTCCCCTCGAGTTCGCCCTCTACTACGACATCTAGGCCGTTCTCACCACGGCAGCAACACGGAAAGGCGGGAGCGATCCCGCCTTTCTTTTGTTCGCTTTCCCACGGGATTCCCCGACCCAAACCGTTCTTGACTTTCCGCGGCCGTTCCGGCTACTATGCTCCGCTATGTCACGCCAAACCAGGCAGATTCACGTAGGAAACGTCCCCGTCGGGGGGGGAGCCCCCTGCTCGGTGCAGTCCATGTGCAGTACCGATACCCGGGACGTTGCGGCTACCCTCGACCAGGTCCGCGCCCTGGCCACGGCCGGCTGCGAGATCGTCCGCTGCGCCGTTCTCGACATGGCTGCGGCCGAGGCCCTGGGGGAAATCAAGCGCCAGAGCCCGATCCCGGTCATTGCTGACATTCACTTCGATTACCGCCTCGCCCTGCGGGTGCTTGAGGGGGGGATTGACGGCCTGCGCCTCAACCCCGGCAACATCGGCGAGCGGTGGAAGGTGGAGGAGGTGGTGAAGGCTGCCCGGGAGCGCCTCGTGCCGATCCGGATCGGCGTCAACGCCGGTTCCCTGGAGAAGGAGCTCCTCGAAAAGTACGGCCATCCCACCGCCGAGGCCATGGTGGAGTCGGCCCTGGGTCATGTCCGGATCCTCGAGGATATCGGCTACGACCAGATCAAGATTTCCCTCAAGGCCTCCGATGTCATGAAGACCGTCGAGGCCTACCGGCTCTTGTCACAAAAGGTCGATTACCCCCTGCACATCGGCATCACCGAAGCGGGCACCATATTCTCCGGCACCATCAAGTCGTCGGTGGGGCTCGGCATCCTCCTGGCCGAGGGCATCGGCGACACCATGCGGGTCTCCCTCACCGGCGACCCCGTGGACGAGGTGCGGGTCGGCTTCGAGATCCTCAAGGCCCTGGGGCTGAGGCAGCGGGGGATCAACTTCGTCTCCTGCCCCACCTGCGGCCGGTGCCAGATCAACCTCATCGGTGTTGCCCAGGAGGTGGAGAGCCGCCTTGCCGCCATCGAAGCCCCCATCACCGTGGCGGTCATGGGATGCGTGGTGAACGGTCCGGGCGAGGCCCGGGAGGCCGACGTGGGAATCGCCGGCGGCCGGGGCGAAGGGCTCCTCTTCCGCCACGGCGAGATTGTCCGCAAGGTTCCCGAGAGCGAGATGGCCGATGCCCTGGTGGCGGAGGTTGAGCAGATGGTCAAGGAAAAATCACACTCATAGAGGTTCGATTAATGCGCTATTCCCACTATTTCATCCCCACGGTCAAGGAAACCCCCTCCGACGCCGAGGTCGTTTCCCACAAGCTCATGCTCCGGGCCGGCATGATCCGCAAGCTGGCCGCCGGCATCTACAACTATCTTCCCCTGGGGCTTCGCTCCATCCGCAAGGTGGAGCAGATCGTTCGCGAAGAGATGAACCGGGCCGGCGCCATCGAGCTCCTCATGCCCAGCGTCCAGCCGGCCGAGCTCTGGCAGGAGTCAAAAAGGTGGGAGCAGTACGGCAAGGAGCTTCTCCGCTTCAAGGACCGCAAAGACGCCGAGTTCTGCCTCGGACCGACCCATGAGGAGGTAATTACCGACCTTGTCCGCAGGGAGGTGAAGAGCTACCGGCAGATGCCCGTGAACCTCTACCAGATCCAGACCAAATTCCGGGACGAAATCCGCCCCCGCTTCGGCCTCATGCGGGGCCGCGAGTTCATCATGAAGGATGCCTACTCCTTCGACGTGAGTTCCGAGGCCGCCGACATCTCCTATGACAAGATGTACCAGGCCTACCGCCGCATCTTCCAGCGCTGCGGCCTGCGGTTCCGGGCCGTGGAGGCGGACACCGGCTCCATCGGCGGCTCGTCGTCCCACGAGTTCATGGTCCTTGCCGATTCGGGGGAGGACGCCATCGTCTCCTGCTCCGCCTGCGAGTATGCCGCCAACGTGGAGAAGGCCGAGGCCCGGCCCTTCCCGGCCGAGCATGCCGAGCCCCGGGACCTGGAAAAGGTGGAGACCCCCCGGCAGCGGAGCGTGGAGGAGGTGACCGCCTTCCTCGGCATCCCCGCCTCGTCGCTGGTGAAGACCCTCCTCTATCTGGCCGATGGCGAGCCGGTGGCGGCACTGGTGCGGGGAGACCACGACCTCAACGAGATCAAGCTCAAGCACCTACTTGGCTGTGAAGAGCTGGAGATGGCCGGCGACGATGTTGTGGAGCGGGTCACCGGCGCCCCGGTGGGCTTTGCCGGCCCCGTGGGGCTGACGATAAAGGTGGTTGCCGACCTGGCGGTCCAGGGGATGAGGAACTTCGTTGCCGGCGGCAACGGCCGCGATCTCCACCTCAAGAACGTGAACATCGGCCGGGATTTCGCTCCGGCGATCATTGCCGACATCCGCAATGTGGTCCACGGCGACCCGTGCCCCCGCTGCGAGGCCGGGCACCTGGAGCTGTGGCGCGGCATCGAGGTGGGGCATGTCTTCAAGCTGGGGACCAAGTACTCCGAGGCCCTCCGTGCCACCTACCTGGATGCCGACGGCAAGGAGCAGGTGATCTTCATGGGGTGCTACGGCATCGGCATCAGCCGGACCGTGGCCGCCTGCATCGAGCAGAACCACGACGCCGACGGCATCATCTTCCCGATCCCCATTGCTCCCTTTCACTGCATCGTTTCGGCGGTCAGCACGAAGGATGCCGAGGTCATGGCCGCTTGTGAAGAACTCTACCGGGCCCTCACCGCCGCCGGCGTGGAGGTCCTCTTCGACGATCGCGACGAGCGCCCCGGCTCCAAGTTCAAGGACGCCGACCTCATTGGCATCCCGCTCAGGGTGGTCGTGGGGAGCAAGAATCTGGCGGAGGGGAAGGTGGAACTCAAGGTCCGCAAGGGGGGCGAGGTTTCTCTCCTCCCCCTGGCCGAGGCGGTGGAGACGGTCAAGGCTATCGTAGCCGAGGCCCTCAGCCATTAATCCGAAGGAGACGACACAGCCAATGACCAGAGACCAGGCCCGCGAGAAGATCATCTTTGCCCTTGATACCGGTGAATTCGCCCATGTGCAGTACTGGGCCGAGACCCTGGCCGACAAGGTGGGGATGTTCAAGATCGGCAAGCAGCTTTTCACCGCCTGCGGCCCGGCCGCGGTGCGGATGATCCAGAAGTTCGGCGGCGAGGTATTTCTCGACCTCAAGTTCCACGACATACCCAACACGGTTTCCATGGCCACGGTGGAGGCGGCCCGCATGGGGGTGAAGCTTGTCAATCTCCACGCCCTGGGGGGCTACGAGATGATGGCAGCCGCGGTGGATGCTCTGGACAAGGAATTCAAGGGGGGAGAGCGGTCCAAGCTGCTGGCGGTTACCATTCTTACCTCCTCCACCGAGGAAACCCTTCGGGCGGTTGGGATCGAGCACTCTGTTCCCGAGATGGTGGTGAGACTTGCGAAACTTGCCCAGAAGGCCGGCATCGACGGCGTCGTGGCTTCGCCCCGGGAGATTCCCCTCATCCGCGAGGCATGCGGGAGCGACTTCCTCATCGTCACCCCCGGCGTTCGCCCCTCCTTCGCGGCCCTCAACGACCAGAAGCGGGTCATGACCCCTGCCGAGGCAGTAAAGGCGGGAAGCGACTACCTTGTCATCGGCCGCCCCATCGGCGATGCGCCGGACCCGGCCGCTGCCGCCGGGATGATCCTCGACGAGATTGCCGCCGGCTGAGCCGGCTGAAAGGTCCGGAGTGAAAGAAGAGATACTCTACGGAATAAACAGTGTCATGGAGGCCCTGCGCGGCAAGCGGAGGGCCTTCGAGCTTTTCGTCTCCCGCGACGCCGTCGACCGCCGCATGGAGAAGCTCCTGAAGCTGGCCGCCGAGAAGGGGGTTCCGGTCCGCCATCGCGACAAGCGCGACATTGGCCGCCTTTGCGGCACCGACCACCATCAGGGGGTGGCCCTCAGGCTGGAGGGCTACCCCTATGCGGAGCTGGCCGATATCATCGCTGCCTGGCGCGGCTCCGGGGAGAACGGGCTCATCCTCGCCCTTGACGGCGTGCAGGATCCCCACAACCTTGGTGCCCTCATCCGAAGTGCAGCCTGCGCCGGCGCCCATGGGGTCATCATCCCCAAGGATCGGGCGGCCCGGGTAACGGCCACGGTGGAAAAGAGCGCCGCCGGCGCCGCGGAAACCATCCCGGTATCCCAGGTGACCAATCTGGCCCAGACCCTCGACGAACTCAAGGAGGCGGGCTTCTGGATTTACGGCACTGCGGACAGCGCCGCCTCGTCCATCTATGACCAGGATCTGTCCGGAAACGTAGTCGTTGTGATCGGCAGTGAAGGGGAGGGGATAAGGCCCCTGGTGCGGAAGAAGTGTGATTTTCTGGTTGCCATTCCGCTTCGGGGCGGTGTCAGTTCCCTGAATGCCTCGGTTGCAGGAGGGGTGTTGCTCTTCGAGGCCCTTCGCCAGCGACTGGCGTCCCGCCGCAGGAATTGAAAAAGGGCCGTCAGCGGCATTGCGGACGGCCCTTTGACTGCTGATTGGTGCCGGAGGTTGGAATCGAACCGACATGGGATTGCTCCCGGCGGATTTTGAGTCCGCCTAAATGGCCTTTCTTCAGGTTACACTGGTTTTCGATTTGTGCATTTTATTAGACTTTTCAATTGTATATGTTTTCCTGCATTTTCGGATGTTTTCTGAAAGTTTTTTTCAGTTGCTTCCCATTTGCTTCCCAAAAATCCCGTCGCCACGAGTAGGGGTTTTGGTGGTATCCGCCCCGGTCCACGGCGTCCCGGATCTTCTCCATCTCCAACAGCATCATCTTTTCCCGGTATTCCTGTTTGTCCAGCTCCATTTGTCTCTGGGTCCTTTCAAGTTCCTGGTCCAGCCTCCGTTGCTTTTCCTCGTTGCTCCACCATGCCCTTGACTCGCGCTCCCTTCTGTCTTCGTCGTCATAATCCCCTGCCCATGCCGCCGAAGCCGACAAAACAAGCAGTGTCCCCACAATCATCTTTTTCATTGTCCCGCCTCCTTTCTTTGTTCTGGCTGTGCCGCCTATCAGGTTTTTTCTTGTTGCCCACTAGAACCTAATTTGTTATCCCATATCACTACTGTCCGGTTAATAATTGAATAAATTCAGTTGGTTGCTGTCGGCAGGGTCGGGATTTCGCTTAAGAGCTTCCGCAACCAGCGATGAAATGGGCTTTTTCTCGAACAAATTGACCTCGAGGATCTGTAGAAAAGTGTAGAGCGAGCACTGGATGCCGAGCTAATTCTTGGTGATCGCCACCATCAGATAGATGCACAAGGCTACCCATATCTGGCTCTTTACCGCATTGACCGATGTCCCGATGAACGACTTGATCCGCAGGTGCTGCTTAATCCACTTGAAAAAACAGCTCCACCTGCCAACGCTGCTTATAGACCGCCGCTACAGTCTCTGCGGGGATCTCGAAGTTGTTCGTGAGGAAAACAAGTCGTTTGTTTCGTTCTTTGTCAACAAAGCTGACCCGGCGTAACCGCTCCGGATAGCCTTTTTTCGACTTCTGCGTTACCAGGGTAACGATCTGGTCTGCCCGCACTCCTGTTTCTTTGTCCTTCGGATTGGAGTACAGCCGCTTACACTTCAGGTTGTCCTTGGCGCGAACGACAAAGAAGGCCCCCTGCTGGTGAATGGCGTATAGTCGCGCAAAGTCGACATAGCCTCTATCCATCGCATAGAAGGCATCCTTTTCAACCGGCAGATGATCCAGCATCCTGACATCGTGGACCTTGCCGGTGGTTATGGCTACCCAGGTCGGGATCGGACCGCGCAGATCAATGAGCGTGTGCATTTTGACCGCTGCCTTGGTCTTGCGGAAATCGGCCCACGGAAACAGAGAAAGGCACAGATCAATGGTTGTCGAGTCGAAGGCGTACAGAGGTTGTGTCAGCTCGACTGCAATCGAATCGCTCTGATACTCCTTTTGCGCCATGCGGATCAGAACGTGGCCGAAGTCCTGAAAGATGCGCCAATCCCTGCGTTCGTTGGCATCGGCAAGAGTCGTTCGGGAGACGTCACCACGGAAACCGATGTGGTAAAGCTTCTCCTGATGAGAGTTCAGGCAGGTTTCGATATCCCGCAGACTCTCGCGACCGGCCATCTGGGCGTATCCCAGGCAGAGGAACTGGTCATAGGTTGAGAACTTCTTGACCCTGTGCTCTCCTCGGTATCGGCTGACGCAGAGATTGAATTCGTACCGGGGCAAAAACTGCAAAAGCTGCTTGAAAACCGTTTTGCCGGATTGCATTGCCACCCTCCTGTGAAATCAGGAAGGTAGCATCCGGAACGAATTCAAATCGAAAAAAGAACTATTATATCAAAGAGCCATAAGAATCAACCAGTTACAGAAGTACATTCGAACTTTACCGGACAGTAGTGATCCCATATGGCAAAATCTGAGCTATGGGGGGTGTGTGATGGATTGCATGTTGGCTATGGCAAAGATCAGGGAAATGGAGCGGCTACTGAGCGCGGGACTTCCTGCCCCGCTGCTGCTGCTGGCCCTAATTCGCATCATTTGCGTATTCCGCTGAAAGTGACCAACGACTCTGAGGTGAAGGCGACCGGTGTTCCGGAGCGATGGCGACCGATTGGTGATGGGGTCGCGAGGTGAGATCGTTACAGTGTCACAGGATCGGTTTTCGGGTCAAGGGCTGTTTGTTTCTTTCTCATGGAGTCGCCCTTCAGCTCGATCTTGTGGGCGTTGTGCACCAGGCGGTCCAGGATGGCGTCGGCCAAGGTCGGGTCCTGCATGGCGTCGTGCCAAGCCTTGACCGGCAGCTGGCTGGTAACGACCGTGGCCCTGCGGTCGTAGCGTTCCTCGACGACCTCCAGCAACTCCCGCTGGTCGTCCCGGGAGATGGGGGCGATGAGCAGGTCGTCGAGGACGAGAACCTCGCATTTGCCGAGCTGGGCCATGAGCTTGTGATAGCGTCCGTCGTGGCGGGCCACGGCAATCTCCTGGAGCAGCCGCGGCAGCCGCTGGTAGAGGACGGTATGGCCGTCCCGGCAGGCCTTGTGGGCCAGGGCGCAGGCGAGATAACTCTTGCCGGCGCCGGTGGGGCCGGTGATGAGTATGTTGTGGTGGCTTCGCACCCACTGGTTCTGGGCGAGGGAGAGGATGTGGGAGCGGTCCAGGCCCCGGTTGGAGCGCAGGTCCAGATCCTCCACCGAGGCGGACAGGCGCAGTCGCGCCGATTTGAGCCGGCTCTGCATGCGCCGGTTTTCCAGGGCCGTCATCTGGTGGTCCACGATGAGGCCAAAGCGCTCCTCGAAGCACAGCCCTGCCATGGCGGGGTTCTGGGTCTGCTCCACAAATGCCTGGGCCATGGCGCCAAGGCGCATGGCGTGGAGTTTTTCGACCGTCGGTTGGGTCAGCATGGGTACTCCTTTCGTCATTGGTAGTAGTCCGTTCCCCGGATGTTGTCGTGGGAAACGGGAGAGAGCTCCTGGTGGAGCGGCAAGGGTTTCTGGTCCAGGTTGTTCTCAAGGATCGACTTGATGCTCTTGTAGCTCACCCCCTTGATGCAGAGCGCCCGCCGGCAGGCGGCCTCCAGCCGCTCTTTGTCGAAGCGCTTGGCCAGGGAAATGATCCCCATGCAGGAGCGGAAGCCATGCTCGGGGTAGGCCCTGCGAGAGAGGATACTCTCCACGACCTGGGCGGTTGCCTCGCCGATGGTAGCGGCCCAGGAGATGATCCGTTGGGGCGACCACTCGGCGAACTCCCGGTGGGCCTTGGGCATGTGCTCGTCGCGGGTCGTGGTTTGCCCTTCACCCTTGAGCGGGCATGGGAGGCCACCCGGTTTCCTTTGTAGAAACACTCCACCGTCGTCTCGGTAACGCGGACATCCACCTGCTCGCCGCGCAGGCGGTGGGGAACGCTGTAGAAGTGGCCATCGAGATCGATGTGGTAGTCAATGTGGACGCGGGCCTTTTTCCACTCGGCGTACTGATAGGCTGTTTCGGGCAGGGGCTGGAGCGCGGGGCGGTCCAGTTCCTCGAACCGGCTTGCGCGGCAGCCGGGAAGTTTGCGGAAGGGACGGTTGTTCAACAGCTCAAGCCGCTCCCGGATGGCGGCATTGGCCTCGGCCAGGGAGAAGAAGGTGCGGTGCCTGAGCCCGGCCAGGATGAAACGCTGGACGATCTGAACGCCCACCTCCACCTTGGCCTTGTCCTTGGGGCGCCGGACCCGGGCCGCAACGATGGCCGTGCCGTAATGGGCTGCCATCTCGGCATAGGTGGCGTTGATCTCGGGCTCGTACCGGCAGGGCCTGGTCACCCCGCTCTTCAGGTTGTCGGGGACAACGGCCCTGGGGACTCCACCCAGAAAGGCAAATGTCCGCACATGGGCCCCGATCCAGTCGGGAAGCGATTGGCTGCGGGTGGCCTCGGCATAGGTGAAGTTGCTGGCACCGAGCACCGCTACGAAAACCGGAGCCTCGTGGACCTCTCCCGTGGCGGGATCGACGATGGGAAGGGTCTGGCCGCAGTAGTCGACAAAGAGCTTCTCTCCCGCCCGGTGTTCCTGGCGCATGGAGAGATCGAGCCGCTTGTGCCACTGGCGGTAGAGGTCGCAGAAGTAGCTGTGTTGGTACCCTGAGGGCTCACGCTCCTTGTACTCCTGCCACAGCAGCATCAAGGTCAGGTTCTTGCGGGTAACGAGCTCGTCATGGAGCGAGGACCAGTCTGGCTGGGAGGTGGTGCGGATACTGTGGTGGGGAACCACGGGATAAAGAAGCCTCTCAAGGGCTTCATCGTCAAGGGGAGGCAGGGGCCAGGAAAGACCGGCGGCACAAGCCCGGCCGATGGTTTTGGTGACGGTGGTCTTCGAGACCCCGCAGCTGTTTGCTATTGCCTGCCTGCTCTGGCCACAGGCCCAGGCAAGACGCAGCATCTCTCGAATCTTTCGCATGGCAACTCTTTCTTGCGGCATTCTGTCCCCCTTCAGTGTGAAATGAAGGGAGAAGGATACCCGCTGAGTTACCTCGCGACTACATCACTTTTGCCGGTCGCCTTGCTCCGGAATCGCGGTCGCGTTCCCAGCGGAATGCCGGTCGCCATCGCTCCGGAATCGCGGTCGCGATCACGACGGAATCGTGGTCACTTTCGACCGGAATACGCATCATTTCTCCGGACCGTTTTCGGATTGCGGTTGAAAGGACAGAACTTTTTCCAGATCAATTTCAGCCACGGCTCTGACGAATTTTTCCATTATTTTCGCCTGCTCGTCCCGTGACCGGCCACGGAGACAGCGGACATAGATTTCATTCAGCTCAGGCGGTAGCCCTTCAAAGGCTTCCGCCTCTTTTTTTGCATCCAGGAACATCTCCCCTTCGCCGGTCTCCAGCCAACGACGCCTGATTCCCAGCTTGTACTCTAATCGCTCCAGCGTCTCCTCTGTTATCTCTGTTTTCCCCCCCAGTATCCCTGAGGCATGGCTAGTAGAATAACCTGTCTCTGCCGCAAACCTTGAATTTCTTCCCCTGTTTTTTGGCGGAAAATTCAATGAATCCAGCGCTTTATTCAACCGGCACAAAATAAGTTCATGCATAGAAAAATTTCCTTGAAATAGTTCAGTAGCTGAACTATAGTTTAATCATCGAGCATGATTATCAGCTAGTAAGCTAAGTGGCAAAGTCAATTTATCACACATGTCAGGAGATTCAACCGTGAACATTAACTTGGTAGAAACAAAGGATGCGCTTCTCTCCACGGGGAGAACCATCAATGGGTGGAGCCGGTCCCATGATCTCAACCCCGACACCGTAAAGCAGTTTTTTTACGGGAGGTTTGTGGCTTCCTCCCTCGGGGAGGTCTATGGCCGGATAATCGAAGCGCTGCGTGCCGACGGCCTGTTGGTGGAGGACAAGGCCGCATGAAAACTTTTACGCCCTTTGCCACCGTCGGCAAAGGGGAAAGTTTCTACGGTGTGGGAGGACACTATGGAATTGATCAATGTGCCAAGGGGGGAGGGGGTGTTTTTTTCAGTTGCTTCCAATTTGCTTCCCAAATCGAAGTTCGGCTATCCCGCCACGAAAAACAGGTTAGCCTGAAGTCCGGCTAACCTGTTGATTTTGCTGTGGTGCCGGAGGTCGGAATCGAACCGACATGGGATTGCTCCCGGCGGATTTTGAGTCCGCTGCGTCTACCAGTTTCACCACTCCGGCAAAAGTGGCCGGATTAATAGCACATCTGTCGGGGGAGCGTCAAGGTTAAATCCCCTGGAAAAAATTTTGTGAAAAATAGTGTTGACACGCTTGCCGACGTTTTGATATAAAGCAAATCTCTTTTGAACGGGGCTGTAGCTCAGCTGGGAGAGCGCTTGAATGGCATTCAAGAGGTCGTCAGTTCGATCCTGATCAGCTCCACCAAAACATTAAGGGGTTGGCCGAAAGGCCAGCCCCTTTTTGCATTTTTTCGATTTGGGTTTCTTTGTCCAAGCTGCTTTGTTGCGGCCTTGGCAGTATGTTTTTCTTGAAGAGTTCTTGTAGATTCAGTATGCTTAGCCGGTTTTAGCGACCTGTGAGGAGGTTTTTGCCGATGGAAGATATTCTTGGCGGATGGAAGAGGAGCCACTATTGCGGCAGTCTGACGAAGGCCGATGTGGGACGTGAAGTCATTCTCATGGGGTGGGTTCTGCGTCGTCGTGATCATGGCGGTCTGATTTTTGCCGATCTCCGCGACCGTGAGGGGCTTGCCCAGATCGTCTTTGATCCCGCGCAAAATGCTGATGCCCATCAGAAGGCCGAAGCGATCCGCAACGAGTATGTAATTGCCGTGAGGGGAAAAGTCATTCCTCGTCCCGAGGGGACCGTCAACTCCTCCATGAAGACCGGCGAGGTCGAAGTCCTCGTGACCGAGTGCAAGATTCTCAACCGTTCCAAGGCTCTCCCCTTTACTCTCGATGATTACGTGGATGTGGCCGAAAACATTCGGCTCAAGTACCGCTACCTGGATCTTCGTCGCCCCGTGCTTCAGCAGAACCTCATCCTTCGCTCAAGGGTTGCACAGATAACCCGACAATATCTGACTGACAACGGTTTTCTTGAAATCGAGACGCCGTTTCTCACCAAATCGACACCGGAGGGGGCCCGTGACTTTCTGGTGCCGTCGCGAATAAATCAGGGGAACTTCTATGCGCTCCCCCAGTCTCCCCAGATTTTCAAGCAGATACTGATGATTTCCGGATTTGACCGTTATTTCCAGATTGTCCGCTGCTTCCGCGACGAGGATCTGCGTGCCGACCGCCAGCCCGAATTCACCCAGATAGACTGCGAGATGTCATTCATTGATCGCGAGGATATCATTTCGGTCATGGAAGGGCTCATCGCCAGGATAATTACCGAGGTCAAGGGGGTTGATGTCCCCTTGCCGATGCCGCGGATGACCTATGCCGAGGCCATTCGCCGCTTCGGTGTCGATAACCCCGACATCCGTTTCGGCCTGGAACTTGTCGAGTTGACCGATATTGTCAAGGGGGCCGGCTTCAAGGTCTTCGCCGATGTGGCAGCCTCTGGCGGAATCATCAAGGGTGTGAATGCCAAGGGGTGTGCACGGTTTTCCCGCAAGGAGATCGATGACCTGACTGAGTTCGCCAAGATTTACGGCGCGAAGGGGCTCGCTTACGTCAAGATTGAAGGGGGGCAATGGCATTCACCCATTGCCAAGTTCTTTACTGCTGACGAGATTGCTGCAATGAACCAGGCCTTCGGCGCCGAGGAGGGAGATCTTCTGCTGTTTGTGGCGGACAAGCCGAAGGTGGTCAACGATTCTCTCGGTAAGCTCCGCAATCATCTCGCCGCCATGCTCGGGCTCACGGACAAGAATACGTTCAAGTTTGTCTGGATTACGGATTTCCCGCTCCTGGAGTGGGACGAGGAGGAAAAGCGCTGGGCTGCCGTCCACCATCCGTTTACCGCGCCCATGGACGAGGATCTTGAGAAGGTCGCTTCGGATCCGGGCAGTTGCCGCGCCAAGGCGTACGACCTGGTTCTCAACGGCAACGAGATTGGCGGCGGAAGCATCAGGATTCATCAGCAGCAGGTTCAGTCGCTCATGTTCAGCATGCTGGGGCTTTCGGAAGAGGAGGCGCGCGCCAAGTTCGGCTTCCTGCTGGATGCCCTTGAATGCGGAACGCCGCCCCATGGCGGAATTGCCTTCGGGATGGACCGCCTTGTCATGCTGCTCACGGGCAGTGATTCCATTCGCGACGTCATCGCTTTTCCAAAGACCCAGAAGGGTGCTTGCCTCATGTCTGACGCACCTTCCCCCGTGGATGCCAAACAGTTGCGGGAGCTTGCGCTGAAGGTGACCGTCAAGCAATGAGAATGGAAGCGTGAATGGGGACGATGGCGCGGGCAATGTTTTGGGTGATGGCCTTGGGGCTTGCGGGTTGTGCCCAGGGGCTGCCGCGTTACCGTACAGAAGCGCTGCTGAAGTATTCTGCTGTCAAGGTGCAGGGGGGGGATGCGTCTGCGGCCGGCGAGTTTGCGAGCATTGCCGATGCCCTTGAGGCCGGTGATCGACTCCTGGAGCGCAAGCGGATTTCCGATGCAGAATCGTACTATCTGCTTGCCCTGAGGAAGGCCGAGTTGGCTGAGCAAGTGCTGCTTGACGAAAGGATGCGCCTGGAAGCCCAGAGGCTTAGAGCAGAGGAGGAGAGTCGCGAAGCAGAGCGACAAAGGCGTCTCGACGAAGCTCAGCGCCAGGAGAAGGAAAAGCGGGAACGGGAATCACAGGAGGCTCCAAAAAAGGTTGAGAGGTCAGTTGCAGTCAAGGAGAGGGAGGTTCGTCATCTTCCTTCTTCCCATACGGTGAAGCGAGGTGAAACGCTGCCGCAGATAGCAGCCCGGTCCGACGTCTACGGGGATGCCAACATGTGGCCCCTCATTTATCGTGCTAATCGGGACCAGATTCGTGATCCCAGAAGGATTTGGCCGGGTCAGGTCCTCAGGATTCCGAGAAACGCGAGTCGTGAGGATGTTGCAGAGGCCCTGCGCCATGCCCATGAGCGACAATTACGATAGGTATGAATATGAACGAGCAAGCCGGGGTCATCCCCGGCTTTTTTGTTTGTAACTTCACGGCGTTTTTGTCGTAAACGGGAAATAGTTTTTCCTTGACAGTGTATCTCATTTTGCATACTGTATACACACTTTAGGGTATTATGTTAGGCGTGGTTAATGTAATTGGTTTCACTGGCAGCCGCTCTCTGCAGTGCTGCAACCCATTAAGCAGGCGGCGGTTTTCAGTGAGATGTGGGGCGCTGGGGCAGATTGTCTGAAGCACCATAGATGCGTGACAGGTGGTCGCAAGCTGGATTGCTGTTGGGTAGCCTCTGGCGTAAAGCCGTACAAAAATAAAGGAGGAATCATGGCGACACACAAGATTATTTGGACAGAAATTGACGAAGCACCTGCACTGGCAACGTATTCCTTGCTCCCGATCATTCAGAAATTTACCAAGGGTACCGGCGTTGAGGTCGAGACTCGGGATATTTCCCTTGCTGGCCGTATTCTTGCCAACTTCCCCGAATACCTGACGGAGGAGCAGAGAATTCCTGATTATCTGGCCCAATTGGGTGAGCTTACTCATTCTCCCGAGGCAAATATTATCAAGCTGCCCAATATCAGTGCCTCGGTTCCCCAGTTGAAGGAGGCCATCGCTGAGCTCCAGAGCCAGGGATACAAGGTTCCCGATTATCCGGAAGTGGCAACGACTGACGAAGAGAAGGCCATTCAGGAGCGCTATGCCAAGGTGCTCGGCAGTGCCGTAAACCCGGTGCTGCGCGAAGGCAACTCCGACCGCAGGGCTCCGCTCGCGGTAAAGAATTTCTCCAAGAAAAATCCCCACAAGCTGGGGGCCTGGACTGCTGACTCGAAGGCGGAAGTGGCCCACATGACGTGCGGTGACTTCTACGAGAATGAGAAGTCAGTCATCATGGACGAGGCGATCGGTTTCCGGATCGAGCTCGTTGGCAAGGACGGCAATACCACAATTCTCAAGGACAAGCTTGTTGCCGAGAAGGGGGAGATCCTCGACGGAACCTTCATGAGCGTCAAGGCGCTGCGGAAGTTCTATGAGGAGCAGATCGAGGACGCCAAGAAGAACGGCCAGCTCCTCTCACTGCACCTGAAGGCCACCATGATGAAGGTCTCCGACCCGATCATGTTCGGGCACGCCGTTTCCGTTTTCTACAAAGACGTGTTTGAAAAGCACGCTGCAACCTTCAAGGAGATCGGTGTCAACCCGAACATGGGTCTTGGCGACCTGTACATAAAGATTCAGAATCTTCCCGAGGCGAAGCGGGCGGAAATCGAAGCGGATATCAAGGCGGTCTACGCCAAGCGTCCCGCCCTCGCCATGGTTGATTCAGACCACGGGATCACCAACCTCCACGTGCCGAACGACATCATTGTCGACGCCTCCATGCCGGTCGTTGTTCGCGATTCGGGCAAGATGTGGAATGCCGAGGGCAAGCTCCAGGACACCAAGGCGCTGATCCCCGACCGCTGCTACTCCACGATGTACAAGGAGATTATCCGGAACTGCCAGAAGTACGGTGCCCTTGATCCCGCCACCATGGGGTCGGTGCCCAACGTTGGTCTGATGGCTCAAAAGGCCGAGGAGTACGGGTCGCACCCGACAACCTTTGAAATTCCTGCTGACGGCACCGTCCGCGTGGTCGATGCCAACGGCAAGGTGCTCATGGAGCACGATGTCGAAGCCGGCGATATCTGGAGAATGTCGAGGGTCAAGGACATTCCGATTCAGGACTGGGTGAAGCTGGCCGTCAGAAGAGCACGGGCGACCGGCGCTCCGGCAGTATTCTGGCTTGACAGCAACCGCGCCCATGACGTCAATATCATTGCGAAGGTCATCACCTATCTGAAAGACCATGACACCACCGGGCTTACGATCCGGATCATGTCGCCGGTCCAGGCAATGCGCTATTCGCTGGAGAGAATCCGCAAGGGCCTCGACACAATCTCCGTAACCGGCAACGTTCTGCGGGACTACCTCACCGATCTCTTCCCGATTCTTGAAGTCGGCACCAGCGCAAAGATGCTCTCCATCGTGCCGCTTCTTGCCGGCGGCGGTCTCTTTGAGACCGGGGCGGGCGGTTCGGCTCCCAAGCACGTCCAGCAGTTCGTGAAGGAAGGATACCTCCGCTGGGATTCTCTCGGTGAGTTCTCTGCCTTCGCTGCATCTCTCGAGCACCTGGCTTCCACGTTCAATAACGACAAGGCTCAGATTCTGGCGGATACCCTGGATCAGGCCATCGCCAAATTCCTCGACAACAACAAGTCGCCCGCCCGCAAAGTCGGACAGATCGACAACCGGGGCAGTCATTTCTATCTTGCCATGTACTGGGCAGAGGCTTTGGCGGCCCAGTCCAAGGATGCGGAGCTCCAGGCCAAATTCGCTCCCATTGCCAAGCAGCTTCAGGAGAACGAGGCCAAGATCAACGAAGAGTTGATTGGCGCCCAGGGCAAGCCTGTAGATATGGGCGGCTACTATCATCCCGACAAGCAGAAGGTGGAAAAGGCGATGCGCCCGAGCCCGACCCTGAACGCAATTATTGATTCGATCTAATTCCGGTTGTACCACGCAGACAACCCCAATACATAACGGAGGAAGAAGACATGGCACGTAAGAAAATCGCTCTCATCGGTGGTGGTCAGATTGGCGGCGTCCTTGCTCAGCTTTGCGCCCTGCGCGAACTTGGCGACGTGGTGATGTTTGATATCGTTGAAGGTCTTCCCCAGGGAAAGATGCTCGATATCGCAGAGGTCGGGCCGGTTGACGGTTTTGATGTCTGCCTGAAGGGGACCAACAGCTACGAGGATATTGCCGGTTCGGATATCGTTATCGTTACGGCCGGTCTTCCCCGTAAGCCGGGCATGAGCCGCGACGACCTTATTGAAGTCAACTCCAAGATCATGACCCAGGTAGCCGAAGGGATCAAGCAGTACGCCCCTGATTCAATCGTCATTGTTATTTCCAATCCCCTGGACGCCATGGTCACCCTCTGCCAGAGAATTACCGGCTTCCCCTACAACCGGGTTATCGGTCAGGCCGGCGTCCTCGATTCATCCCGCTTTGCCGCCTTCATCGCTTGGGAGCTGGGCGTTTCCGTCAAGGATGTCGTGGCAGTGACCCTCGGCGGCCACGGCGATGATATGGTTCCGCTTGTTCGGTATACCAGTGTTTGCGGTATTCCGGTCATGGAGCTTCTTGAGCGTAAGTACAAGGACAAGGCCAAGGCCAAGGAAGTCATGGACGCCATGGTCAAGCGGACCCGTGGTGCGGGCGGGGAAGTTGTCGCCCTTCTCAAGACCGGTTCTGCCTTCTATTCTCCGGCATCTTCCGCCATCGCCATGACCGAGTCGATCCTCAAGGACCAGAAGCGGGTTCTTCCGACCTGCTGCTTCCTCCAGGGCGAGTTTGGTGTTAATGGCTACTATGTCGGCGTCCCCGCGGTTCTCGGCGAGAAAGGTGTGGAGCAGATCATCGAGTTCAACCTCGACGAAGAAGAGCAGGCGATGATGGACAAGTCCGTTGCCGCCGTCAAGAGCCTCGTCGACAGCCTTAAGTAATTTTTCAGGAATCCCGTTGCAGCAAGGCAAAAGAAGGGCCCTGTGCCCTTCTTTTGTCTTGTTGGGCTTTAACTAGATTTTAGACCCCAGTGTTCTAGACGTTGAATTGTATACACGTGTGTGTTATAACCACGTGAGTTTTGCCGGAAACGGCCCCATTTTAGTAAAGGAGCGTATCTAGATGGAAAAAAAGCTTCCGACTATCGAGATTATTGAGAAGTACTGCAAGGGCTGTCACATCTGTGTCGAGTTCTGCCCTACCAAGGTGCTGGAGATGAAAGGTTTCGTTGTGGCGGTGAAAAACCTCGAAGCCTGCATCAAGTGCATGCAGTGTGAACTGCGCTGCCCCGATTTCGCCATCAAGGTCACCCCGTAACCATTCCAAGAGGAGGTATTTGACGTGGCTAAGAAAGTTGCTTTTCTTCAGGGTAACGAAGCTGCAGCCCATGGCGCGCTTTACGCTGGCTGCAAGTTTTTCGCCGGTTACCCTATTACTCCGTCCACCGAAGTCGCAGAGGTGATGTCTGCTGAACTGCCTAAGGTGGGTGGAAAGTTCATTCAGATGGAAGACGAGATTGGTGCCATGGCTGCCCTGATCGGGGCCTCCCTGACCGGCGCGAAGGTTCTTACGTCGACTTCAGGCCCCGGACTTTCCCTTAAGCAGGAAAACATCGGCTATGCCTGCATCACCGAAGTCCCCTGCGTTATCGTTAACGTCATGCGCGGCGGCCCTTCCACCGGCATGCCGACTGGTCCTTCGCAGTCTGACATAATGTGCGCCAAGTGGGGGACCCACGGTGACCATCCCGCCATCTGCCTCGTTCCCGCTTCCGTGCAGGAGCTGTTCGAGGAGACGGTTCGGGCATTCAACCTTGCCGAGAAGTATCGTACGCCGGTCATGGTTATGCCGGATGAGATCGTCGGTCACATGCGGGAGCGGATCGTGTTCCCCGAGCCGGGCGAGCTTGAGGTGATTGACCGCGCGGCTCCTTCCGTGCCGCCCGAGCAGTACAAGCCCTATGACACCTCCTTCGGTGATGTCCCCCCCCTGGCAGCCTTCGGTTCCGGCTACAAGTTCCACGTGACCGGCCTTAACAAGATGCAGGACGGCTTCCCGACCACCAAGGCCGAGATCGTCCAGGCGGAAGAGGAGCGTCAGGTCCGCAAGGTTGAGGCAAACAAGGCCGACATCATGAAGTGGGAAGAATATATGTGCGACGACGCTGAAATCATCGTTGTGGCATTCGGTTCCACTTCCCGCTCGGCCCGTTTTGCAGTGAACGAGGCCCGCAAGAACGGCATCAAGGCAGGTCTCTTCCGTCTCATCACGTTCTGGCCGTTCCCGGAGGAGCGGCTCCTTGAGCTTTCCAAGAAAGTCAAGGCTTTCATTACTCCTGAAATGAACCTTGGCATGTGTACTGGTGTGGTGAAGGGGTGCATCGAGGGGAATGCCCCGGTTCTCGGCATTTTCCGGGTCGATGGCGAGCCCGTCAATCCGGATCAGATCCTCGAAAAGATGAAGGAGGTCAAGTAACCATGGCGTTTGATTACGATAAGTATATTCGTCCCGGCAAGCTGCCGCACATCTGGTGCCCCGGCTGTGGCCACGGGATTGTCATGAAGGGGCTGATCCGTGCGATGGATTCCCTCAACCTGAAGAAAGAGGAAACCTGTATCGTCTCGGGTATCGGGTGCGCATCCCGCCTTCCCGGCTACATGGATTGCTGCACGCTGCATACCGCCCACGGCCGGGCAGCCGCCTTCGCAACCGGCGTGAAAATGGCAAAACCGGAAATGAACGTGATCCTGGTCGGTGGTGACGGCGACGGAACCGCCATCGGCGGCAACCACTTCATCCATGCCTGCCGCCGCAACATCGATATGACCTACATCATCATGAACAACTACATCTACGGGATGACCGGCGGCCAGTTCTCTCCCTGCACCCCCACCGGCGCCAAGGCCTCCACGACTCCCTACGGCAACCCGGACCCCGGCTTTGACATTGCCAAGCTGGCCATCGGTGCCGGTGCAACCTTTGTTGCCCGCGGCACTGCCTATCACGCTGCCCAGCTGGACAAGCTGATTGCGGAGGCCATTCAGCACAAGGGTTTCTCCGTAGTTGAAATCCTTGACGACTGCCCGACCACCTATGGGCGGCGCAACAAGTACCGTTCTGTCGTGGATATGATGAATCGTCTCAAGGAAGTTGCCGTACCCGTGAAGGCCGCCGAGAAGATGACGGCCGAGCAGCTTGAGGGCAAGATTCTCACGGGCGTTCTTCACAAAGTCGAGAAGCCTGAGTACTGCGAAGAGTACGCAAAGGTTATCCAGCGGGCACAGGCTGCCAAATAATCACCCTGATTGCAAAAGGAGACTATACAGATGGCTGGAAGATATGAAATTCGTTTTTCCGGGGCTGGCGGTCAGGGCCTGATCCTGGCAGGCGTGATCATGGCTGAGGCTGCCTCGATCTATGACGGCATTCAGGCCGTTCAGTCGCAGAGCTACGGGCCTGAAGCCCGCGGCGGGGCGTCCAAGTCCGAAGTTATCATCGCCGACGGTCCTATCGATTACCCGAAGGTTACCAAGTGCGATGCACTCCTGGCCCTTACCCAGGAGGCCTGCGACAAGTATTCCCACGACCTCAAGGAAGGTGGAGTGCTTCTTATCGACTCAGATCTGGTGCTTCGCGAGCCGGTTGGAAACTTCAAGGTGACCAAGTTCAACATCACCAATACCGCCAAGAACGAGATCGGCCGCGAGATCGTAACCAACATCGTTGCCTTGGGCGCCATGGTAGCCCTGACCGGTGTGGTTTCGAAGGAAGCAGCGGAAAAGGCGGTTCTCGCAAGGGTTCCGGAGGCTTTCCTGGAGCTGAACAAGAAGGCGTTCCACCTCGGTTACGAGAAGGCAATGGCGGCGAAGGCCTAGTCCCTTTACCCCATGGTAATACTCAAGAGGCCCGCTGCCATTGGCTCGGGCCTCTTGTATTTTGGAGGCGCTCCCTTGCGGCGGCGCGGTTTGTGAAGTATACCTATGGTTACCCGTTGCAGATGCCTTGCATTGTTGATTCCCCGGGCATTTTCTCCGGCAGCGGGAGAGTATGGATTTCATGGGAAGACATGTCGGATTGGGCTTTCCTGGATCCGTCACGGTTCAGATATTCTGCTTGGTTTCATCTTTGGTATCCGCTGATGACATTTGAACTCTGCAAGGCATCGCTTCAGCAGACACAGGAGCTTCTGGGGCTGGTTAATGGGACCCTGCGAGACCTCACAAGCCGGAAGTTTACTGGTAAGCAGCTGTATATTGATGCGTTGCGGCGTGTTCTCGGGGGACGGGGCAGACGCGGCCCTTCCAGTATCTTTATTCTCTTGAACGGCAAGTCTGGAGTCAGTCGCGGCAGAGTCTTCCAACTAAGTTCCGGGGAGATCGTGGAGGGCTCAGAGGAGATTGTCATTGATCCTTCGTCGGTCTTTGCTCCTGAGCGCCTCTCCGATGAAGTAATTGTCTCCAATTGGTGTGACACCTGTGAAACCGTCGAGGAATACCAGTCATACTTCCATCCGCGGGTCAAGTCCTCCATAGGCAAGCCCATAACCAATTTTATCTGCTGCCACATCGGAGGAGATGCCCACGGTGCTCTTCTGGCTTTCAACTATCCGGGTGATGCCACGGAGTATGATGCCAGCGTACTGCAGGGGCTCGCGGTGGTGATAGGGTCCCTGATTACCCTCTCCAACAGTGTAAGCGAAACGGAGAAGGCTTTCATCTACACCATCGAAGCTTTGGCCAGGGCCTGTGAGGCTGCCGAGGAGGGAACAGGTGCGCATATTATCCGAGTGAATCGTTACGCCGGCGCCTTGGCTGCCTATATGGGGCTGCCGGTTGACTACGTGGAGGTGATATCCTACTCGGCCCAGATGCACGATGTGGGGAAAATCCGGGTTCCAAATGAAATCCTCCTGAAGCCTGGCCCGCTTAATGAGGAGGAACTGCGGATCATGAGTCTCCATCCTGTTTATGGCGAGAAGATACTGGGAGATTCTCCCCGGCTTCAGATAGCCCGTGAAATTGCGCGATCACACCATGAGAACTGGGACGGCAGCGGCTATCCGCAGGGACTGCGCGGTGATGACATTCCGCTTTCCGGCCGCATTGTCAAGCTTGCCGATGTTTACGATGCCCTGCGCTCCAGAAGAAGCTACAAGGAACCGTTGAGTCACAAGGATACGCTTTCGGTACTCAGGGTTGGGGACAGCCGCATTGATCCCAGACGGCATTTCGACCCTGTTGTTCTTGAGACTTTTTTCGGTATCGAGCATATTTTTGCCAGTATTTACGAGAGTTCCGGCTCGATACACGGATAAAAGGCCCCACTTAGGCTTTGACTACCGATATAAAATCGATTACTTTGTGCAAAACCTCTGTCCAAGGAGACCGGGATGCTCCTTCTTCCCAAGGGAAATCCGCTGTATGAAAACATAGCCGCGGCCAAGGTGAAGCTGCCTGACATGTTTGAGAAACTCAAAGCCGGCGGGTTCACGGGTTATCTCAATTTCACTTTTCCCTCGGCCGCCTCGGTTCTCTTCTTCGAAGCAGGTAAGCTGATCAGCGCGATGCACGAGCAGGATGGAAGGAAGCTCACCGGGTTCGAGGCCCTTGCCGCCGTCTGCTCGCATATCTTTGCCGGCGGCGGGAGTCTCAGCGTCTACAAGCTCTCCAAGGATCTTACCATGTGTCTCCATGCGATGATTCATGGTGACCTGCTCTATGCCGGGCAGGAGCTGAAGCTGATCGACGTCAAGGGGCTCCTGGAGAAAATGAAGGCCCAGAGGCTCAACGGTTGCCTCAGGATTTACACCGAAAGCCGCACCGCCCTGATCTTCTACAAGGAGGGGGCACCCCTCGGCTTTTTCCATGACGGTTCCACCGATATTGAAACCTCGGCCACCGAGTCCCAGAAGATTGCGGGACTGCCGGGGGCGAAGATCGATGTCCTGTCCACGAAAAGCGCCGATGAGCTGATGCACTATGACCTTCTTGAGATGGTGAACGTGCCGAAACTCTGGGAGTCGACCAGCAGCCGGTTTGCCTCCGAGCGCGACAGGGTCCGCAAGGAGGCGGCGGTTGTGGATCGGTACCAGGAGGAGGAGAAGCTCCGGGAGCTGGAGGACGACCTGAAGGAGGTCGCCATGGCCTACGTGGGGAAGATGGGGGCTGCCCTCGTGGAGAAGGAGCTGAATGATCGCGGCGGGCGCAAGGCTCTCCAGGATAGTGCCGTTGTGGAAACTTTTCTGGCAGGGGTGGAAAGGGGAGCAAAGCTGCTCACCAGTGTCTCCAAAACGAAGGAGATGCTGGAAACCATGAGGGGTGAGATTGCTCGGCGCATCTGACGGATTTTTGCGGTGAGATTTTTGGGAAACAGTGTGGGGGGACAATGGCGGATATCACCACGGTTGACCTTGTTCAGATCATATTCTGGTTTCTGGCGGGCTGCGTCAGCTTCTACTTCAGTATCGGCAACGCCCGTGTCTGGACCAGTATTTCCATCGGATTTTTTCTCATCTTCCTGAGCCAGCTCTACGTGGTCGAGAAGGCCCTCGACATGCCGTGGACCGCCTATACCCAGCTGGAGGCAATCCATTACATTATCGGCACCATTTCCATCATGGTCATGACCCACGGGTTTCAGGAGTACTACATCTTCAGCCGTACCCTGGAGATCGGCGGAAGCAAGACGGCGGTTTATCTGACAGTCCTTGGCGTGGTTGCGGCATCGGTAGTTTTCGTTTTCATCAATCCGGAACCCCAGTACACGGTGCTTCGCAATATCAGCGTCATCGAGAATACCACCTGGGTTTTCCTTTCCCTGGTCAATCTCGATATGGTCCGCAAGATCTACGCCCAGATCCGGGACTCGGTCATCGCCAAGGGGTTCATCGGTTTCGGCATTGTATTTGTCGCAATTTTTCTCTGGAAGGGGGCGGAGCTCTATCTCCAGGTCTACAACTGGGATGCTGACTGGAAGATCATCATGCTGAATTTGGGGGGCGTCGTTCCTGACCTCTACATGGGGCGCCGCGAGTTTTCAGCCATGGTCCATGATTACGCCGGGCTCCTTTCCGGGGTTTCGGTGGGGGGAACGTTCGTCTACCTGCTGAAGTTGCTGCGCTAGCGGCGCGTTTCGGGCAATTGTGTCGGTGAAAAGGGCTGCAAGGCCCTTTTCTCGTTTGCGGACCGGCGACACACCCGTTTCGCCGATGTTCGGGGGCTTCATGCACCACCTGTTCGGTGAGTATCTGCAACAGCACGGCTACTGGGTCCTTTTTCTCTGGACCTTTCTGGAAGGGGAGGCGGGACTTATCCTGGCCGGTTTTTTGGCCTTCCAGGGATATCTGGCCCTGCCCGGTGTGATCGCTACGGCCCTCGGCGGGGCTTTTCTCGGCGACCAGTTTTACTTCTATCTGGGGCGATGGAAGGGGCCGCGGCTGCTCAAGATGTTCACCCTCATCGCCCGCAAATTCCGCAAGGCCCTGCGGCTCATCGAGAAGTACGGCACCTTCGTCGCCTTTGTTTCCCGCTACACCTACGGCTTCCGGATCATCCTGCCGATCATTCTCGGCATGACCACCTTTCCGGCTAGCCGCTTCCTCTGGCTCAACATGGCAAGCGCACTGCTCTGGGCCGTGATATTCTCCCTGGCCGGCTACTTCTTCGGCAAGAGCGCTTCGCTCTTTGTGGATGACGTGAGCCGCTACGAAATGCATTTGCTGGCGATTCTTGCCGGTCTGATCTGCTGCATGTGGCTTTTTCACTTCGTCCATGGCTGGTTCAGGAGAAAGCCGGCCCGCACAAGGCTGCGGCGGATGCGTGAAGGACGCTTGATCCGAACTGGATACCCAGGAGAACCCGATGACCGTATCGATGAAGAATAGAGTTTCAGTAGTCCTCGTAGAGCCCCAGAGTCCGGGCAACGTGGGGATGGTCTGCCGGGCCATGAAGAACATGGGGCTGGCGGAGCTTCGCATCGTGAAGGGGTGTTCCCTCGACCATCCCGAGGCCTACAAGTTTGCCGTCTCTGCCAAGGATCTCCTGGAGACAGCGCGGATTTTTCCATCCCTGGAGGAGGCCCTGGCCGACACGGAGCTCTCCGTTGCCACCACCCGCCGCCATGGGAAATACCGCCAGGAGATTTTCTCCCCTGGTGAGATTGTCGCAAAGATCGCCGCGAACCTGGCCGGCAACCGGGCGGCCCTCGTCTTCGGCCGGGAGGACAGCGGCCTCACCACCGACGAGCTCTCCCTCTGCCGGTGGCATGCCACCATCCCCACCTCCGCGGAGTACGGCTCCCTGAACCTGGCCCAGGCGGTGCTGATCTTCTGCTACGAACTCTTTACGGGGCTGGGGGAGGGGACCGTCGGGGGGGACGCCCGGACCCTGGCCGGCAGCGCCGCCCAGGAGGCCCTCTTCGGTCAGATGGAGCGGACACTCCTGCGGATCGGGTTTCTCAACCCCCAGAATCCGGACCACATCATGCGGACGGTGCGCCGCATTTTTTCCCGGGCAGAGCTGGATGACCGGGAGGTGGCCATTCTGCGGGGGATGATGACCCAGATCGACTGGGCCGCCGACGGTTTCCAGGGGAAGAAGGGGCAATGAACGGCGAAACCATGCTGGGACTGGTGGCCGGGGCGGTGACGAGCATTGCGGTGGTGCCCCAGGTGGCTCGGGCCTACCGGACGAAGCGGGTGCGGGACATCTCCGTCTGGCAGCCGGTGATCCTGGTCTTCGGGATGATTCTCTGGCTCGCCTACGGTCTCATGATCGGTGATATACCGCTTATTGCCGCCAACATCTTCTCCATCGCCTGCAACGGCATTCTCATCGGGATGAAATTTCGCTACCGCGGGGGTGACAACGGGGCAGATGGTGATTATCCTTTAGGACAAACCAATCAAGCGGAGGACCTATGAAACGGATCGTGATGCTCGTGCTCGCTGTGCTTACCCTCTCGGGCCTTACCGGGTGCGGCTACAACGTGATGCAGGCCCAGGAGGAGGCGGTTTTTGCCGCCTGGGGGGACGTGGAGGCCGCCTATCAGCGGCGGGCCGACCTGATTCCCAACCTTGTGGAGGTGGTGAAGGGATACGCCAAGCACGAGGCGGAGACCCTGACGGCGGTGACCGAGGCCCGGGCCAAGGTGGGCTCCATGCAGGTGACGAAGGAGATGCTCAACAACCCCGAGACCTTTGCCAAGTTCCAGCAGGCCCAGGGGGAGCTCTCCAGCGCCCTGTCCCGCCTCATGGTGGTGGTGGAGCGGTATCCGGACCTGAAGGCGAACCAGAATTTCCTCGACCTGCAGAACCAGCTGGAGGGGACCGAGAACCGGATCAACGTGGCCCGTACCCGTTACAACAAGGCGGTCCAGGAGTTCAATACCAGCATCCGCTCTTTCCCCAACAACCTCACCAACAAGCTGCTGCTGCACCTGGAGCGGAAGGAGCCCTTCAAGGCGGAAGAGGGGGCAAAGACGGCTCCCAAGGTGAAGTTCTGACGGCGAACTGAATGAAACGGCTCCTCCTGGCCATATTCATCGTTCTCCTCCCCGCCTTTGCCTCGGCCCTGGACGTGCCGCGGCTGCGGGGATATGTGAACGACTATGCCGGCATCCTCTCCGCCGGCACGGTGCGGCAGCTGGAGGAAACCCTTGCCGGGTTCGAGCGGAGTGACTCGACCCAGGTGGTGGTCCTCACGGTCCCCTCCCTGGAGGGTGACGATCTGGAGATGTTCTCCATCCGGGTCGCCGAGGCGTGGCAGATCGGCCAGAAGGGGAAGGATAACGGCGCCATCCTCCTGGTGGCCAAGGCGGAGCGCAAGGTGCGGATCGAGGTGGGACGCGGGCTGGAAGGAACGCTCACCGACCTGGTCTCGGGGCGCATCATCCGGGGAGAGATCACCCCCCGCTTCCGTCAGGGGGACTTCGACGGCGGGGTAGTTGCCGGAGTCAGTGCCATCATGGCCGTGGTCAAGGGGGAGTACGCCGCCGCCCCCCGGGATCTCCGGCAGGGGAAACGGAGCGCGCCCCCCGTGGCGGCGCTCCTCTTCTTCCTGGGAGTTGCCTGCATCTTTTCGGGCGCCCTCTCGCGGGTCTTCGGCGGCATTGCCGGGGCCGCCGGGCTTCCCCTTGTGGCCTCGCTCACGGTTCCCGGGCTCGGATTTATCGTTCTCGCGGGGCTGGCGGTGGCAGGGTTTTTCCTCGGCATCTTCCTGTCGTTTCTCTTCGGCAGCGGTGGCGGCCGGGGTGGGGGGCACTGGGGCGGGACCACCCATGGCGGGGGCTTTGGCGGCGGTTTTGGCGGCGGTTTTGGCGGAGGCTGGTCATCGGGCGGCGGAGGTTTCTCCGGCGGCGGGGGCGGCTTTGGCGGCGGCGGCGCCTCCGGTGACTGGTAAGAGGGGCTGGGGGGGATGGCGTGAAGAAGGCTGAGGAGTTTTTCACACCGGAGGAGCGGGAGCGGATCAGGGCCGCTGTGGCTGAGGCCGAGGGTGGCACCTCGGGGGAGATCGCCACCATGGTCGTGGACGCCAGTGACAGCTACCGGGAGGCGGAGATTCTCGGCGCGGTGCTCCTCTCCGGGCTCCTGGCGGTCGTGGCGGCCGTGGCGATTCATCATGTCACCATCTGGTCGTACATTCCCCTGGTAATCCTGCTCTATTTCCCTTCCCGATATCTCTTCCGGCTCGTGCCGCCCCTGAAGCTCCCCTTCGCGGGGCGCCGCAGGGTTGCCGAGGCGGTGCGGGAACGGGCGGTGCGGGCCTTCTACGAGCAGGGGCTCTACCGGACCCGCCAGGAGACCGGCATCCTCGTTTTCATCTCCCTTCTGGAGCACAAGGTCTGGATTCTCGGGGACCGGGGAATCAACGAAAGGATCGATCCCCGTTTCTGGCAGGAGCTGGCAGCCCGGCTGGCCCAGGGGCTCCGGGAGGGGCGGGCCTGCGAGGCCCTCTGCGCGGTGGTCGCCGGCTGCGGAGCGGAACTCTCCCGGCATTTTCCCCGCAGGGCCGACGATCTTAACGAGCTGCGGGACGAGATCCTCACCGAACGTCCAATCCCTTAGTGCACCCCTTCGGTTTCCACTCCGGTTTTCTGTTTCCTGAGCAGGAGCAGGAACGGCACCACCCCCAGAAACGTCAACCCCACAATCCAGAAGATATAGTTGTAGGCCAGCATTCCCGCCTGACGCTGGACCATGCCGTAGACAGCGGCAAGGGAAGCCTTGTGGGCCGTGGCGGCATCAAGGCCCCGGAGCATCAATCCCTGCTGCAGGAGCTCAAGCTTCTGCTGGGCCGCCGGGCTGTAGGGGGTGACGCTGTCCACCAGAACGTTCTGGTAAAACTGGCTCTGGCGGGAGAGCATCGTTGCCGCCACGGCGATGCCGACACTGCCGCCCACGTTCCGCAACAGATTGTAGAGGCCGGCGGCGTTGCCCATCTCCACCTTCGGGATTGACCCGAGGGTGAGGGTGGAGAGGGGGACGAAGAGCATGGCGAGCCCTACACCGAGAATGACCCGGGGCCAGACGAAGTCCCAGTAGGAGGCCTCCAGGGTGAAGCCCCGCATCAGGAACATGGACCAGGCGCTGATGATGAGCCCCGTCAGGATCACCTTCCTGCCGTCGTATTTCGAGAGCATCATCCCCACAAACGGCATGGTGATAAGGGTTGCCGCGCCGCCAGGGGCCAGAACCATCCCGGCCAGGGTGGCGTCGTACCCCATGAGGGTCTGAAGGAAGAGTGGGATCAGCACGATGGAGCTGTAGAGACCGAACCCTAGCATGAACATGACGAAGTTCCCCGCCGAGAAGGAGACATCCTTGAAGAGCCGCAGGTTGACGATGGGGTGTTCGTGCTTCAGCTCCACATAGACCAGGGCCAGGAGCGCCAGGACCGAGATGACCGTGCTGGCGAGGATGAAGGAGGAGTTGAACCAGTCATCCTGCTGCCCCTTGTCGAGAACAATCTGCAGCGCCCCGAGGCCGACGGTGAGAAGCCCCAGCCCCCACCAGTCGATGGCCACCCTGGCCCGGCGCAGGTACGGCGGGTCGAAGATGAAGTTGGCGGCCATGAGGACGGCGATGATGCCGAGGGGGATATTGATGTAGAAGATCCACCGCCAGTTCAGGTTGTCGGTGATCCATCCCCCCAGGGCCGGGCCGATGATGGGGCCGAACATGGCCCCCACGCCGAAGATGGCGTTGGCCATCCCCCGTTCGTGGGGGGGGAAGGTTTCCAGGAGGATCGCCTGGCTGCTGGGGATAAGGGCGCCGCCTGCCGCCCCCTGGAGGATGCGGAAGAAGATGAGGGTCGCCAGGTTGGGGGCCGCGCCGCAGAGGAGCGAGGCGAGGGTGAAGAGGGTAATGCAGGTTATGAGGAACCGCTTGCGGCCGAAGAGCCGGGAGAGCCAGCCGGTCATGGGGAGCACCACGGCGTTGCTTACCAGATAGGAGGTGAGGACCCAGGTGATTTCATCGGTCCCGGCGTTGAGGCTCCCCTGCATGTGGGGAAGCGCCACGTTGGCAACCGAGGTGTCCACGATCTCCATGATGGTGGGGAGCATCACCGTGATGGTGACGATCCACTTGTTTACCTCCCTGGCCGGTGTGTCCATGGGTCAGAAGGGCCAGAAATCCCTGAGGATGTCACCCAGTTTCCGGTCCACGTCCACGGTGGGAACCACGCTCATCCCCACCCGGAGCAGATGCTGGGGGTCGCTTTCCCGATCCACGGCGATCTTTACCGGCACCCGCTGCACCACCTTCACGTAGTTGCCGGTGGCGTTCTCGGGGGGCAGCAGCGAGAAGGCGGCGCCGGTGCCGGCCATGATGCTCTCCACCCGGCCGGTGAAGGTGCGGGAGGGGTAGGCATCCACGGTGAACGTCACCTTCTGGCCCGGCCGCATGTGGGTGAGCTGGCTCTCCTTGTAGTTGGCGGTGATCCAGGCGTCGTCCAGGGCCACCACCGCCATGAGGGGCTGGCCCGCCTGCACGGTGGCGCCCGGCTCTACCCCCTTGCGGGTCACGTAGCCGTCGGCCGGGGCAACTATCTTCGTGTAGGAGAGGCCCAGAAGCGCCTCCCGAAGTTTCGCCTCCCGCTGGGCGATGCGGGCCTCTTTGCCGCCGCTGCCGGTGAGTCCCAGCTGGGCCTGGGCCTTGCGGACCACCTCCTCGGCCTCCCGGAGCTGGGCCTCGGCCACCCGCCGGGCCGTTTCCAGGCGGTCCAGCTGCTCCCGGGGGATGACCTCCTTCGCAAAAAGGGCGCTTCCCCGCCGAAGGTCCAGCTCCGCCTGGTCCAGCCGCGCCCGGGCGTGGGAGACCGCCGCCCGGGCCGCCTCCACCTGGGCGTAGTCCCCGGAAGTCTCGTTGCGGGCCATGTCCAGGTCGGCCGCCGCCGCCTTGAGTCGCACCTCGTAGTCGGCGGGGTCCAGCTCCACCAGCAGCTCCCCTTTCCTGACAAACTGGTTGTCCCTAACGGGGACGGCGGTCACGGTGCCGGGAACCCGGGGGGAGATCGCGTGGATGTGGGCCTCCACGAAGGCGTTGTCGGTGGTGATGTGGGTCATGCTCCGGATAAGCCAGCGCCCTCCCAGACCAAGGCCGATGATTATCGCCAGGAGCAGTAGGACACCAGCCCGCTTCCGCGTTCCTCCTCGCTGTGATGGCGCCGCACCGGCCGCGCTGTTTGCGGTGTCCGCCGAGGTGTGAGCCCCGTCTCGATCGTTTGCTTCTTCAACTGCCATGCTACAGTTCCCCCATCGCTTTTCTGACCCGCGCCGCCGCCACCTGGTAGTCGAAGACGGCCCGGAAGTAGTCGGTCCTGATCTGGGTGAGGAGCGTCTGGGCGTCGATGACGTCGGTGGCGGTCCCCACCTGGGCCTGGTAGCGGTCGCGGTTGATGCGCAGATTCTCTTCCCCTTGCCGGATCGCCATTTCCATGGTCTTTATCCGCTCGGCGGCAACCCGGGCATCGTTCAGGGAGGTTGCCAGCTCAAGGCGGATCTGCTCCCGGGCCAGACGGAGGCTGTCCCGCTGCTTCCCCAGGTTTTCCACCGCCTGGCGGTGCCGCGACGTGGTGGCAAAGCCGTCGAAGAGGTTCACCTTCAGTCCCACGGTGGCGGCATAGATGGCCTGCTCCCGCACCTTGCTGTTTTCCGCGTAGTCGATGCTCCCCCGGGCAAAGAGCTCCGGGTAGTAGCCGGCCCGGGATTCGGAGACCTCCGCTTCTCCCGCCTCCACGCTCTTGGCGAGAGAGACGAGCTCGGGGCGGTTCGCAAGGGCTTTTTCCTCTGCCGTTTCCGGGGAGGGGAGGGGGGGCTGGGTCTCCTTTTCCTCCAGTTCGGCCCGGAGGGTGAGGGGCTGTCCCGTCAGATGGTTGAGAAAGAGCCAGCGGTTATCCACGAGGTTTGCCGCCGACAGACGCCGCTGCCGGCTGTCGGCCAGCTTCACCTCGGCCTGGAGAAGGTCGTTTCGGGTCACCACCCCCTGTTCGTAGAGGTTGCGGGCCACCCGCAGGTGGTCGGTGCGCTGGATGATCTCCTCGTCGGCCGCGCCGAGAACCTTCCGGGCCTCAAGGATGCCGTAGTAGGCCTCCACCACCTGGAGGAAGACCTCCTGTTCCCGTGCGTCATAGGTGCGGGCAACCGCCTCCTGGAGGAGTGACGCCTTTCGGGTGCGGGAGGCGGTGCGGCCGAAGTCGTAGATGGTCTGGGTAGCCGTGACGCCGAAGAAGCCATAGGCGGCATCCTGGGTCTCCGCCTCGCGCCCCTGGATGCTGACAGCCTGGGGGGCGGCCTGGACGGTGTACCCCCCCTGGAAATCAAGGCGGGGGAGAAAGCTGCTTCTGGCCTGGGCGGCATTTTCGGCGGCGATTTTTGTGTCGCGGGCCGTCACGGCCAGGGCGTAGTTGCCGGCGGCAGCCCTGCGGAGGCATTCCTCGAGGGAAAGGGGCTCGGCCCATGCCGTTCCCGCAAGGGATAATACCGTCACTGCGCCCAACAGAAATCTTTGGACCGCTGCTTGAGGGACAGGTGCTATCTGATGGTTCTGCATGGAGAATCCTCCGTTTACTGGCGCAGCTTTCTGAGGGTTTCGCGCAGGGTTGTCCGTTCCTCGACACCGAGGGGGGCAAGGAATTTTTCCGTGACCTCGCCGGCGATGGTGCAGAGCTCCTTCTCCAGTCCCCGCCCTTTTTCGGTCAGGCAGATGCGGTGCGCCCTCCGATCCTCCGGTGCGGGGAGGCGCTGCACAAGGCCGAGTTTTTCCAGCCGGTCGATGAGGCCGCCGATGGTGGTCCGGTCAACCTGGGTCTTCTGGGAGAGGGAAGTCTGGGAAAGGCCGTCCTCGATCCAGAGAAAGGCCAGAAGGCTGAACTGGGGCGGGGTCAGGTCGTAGCACTCCAGCTGTTCCTTGAAAAGCCCGAAACCTCGCTGGTAGGCCTTGGCGAGAAGGAAGCCGATGCTGTTCTCGATATCGTACACAGAGTCCCTCCCCATGGCGTCTGGAATGAGGTCATTATACGGATAGTCAGTATGCTGTCAATTGTGGTGCAAAAAAAATACTACGCCAACGTCAGAAAAGATCGTCATTGCGGATTCCGCAGGCCTGAATCTGCCTTCTGCATCACGTCTGCCGGTTGCCTTTCGGGGATCGGCCGGTAGAGGGCGCGGTACATTTCAGCGTTGGCCAGAACCTTCTTCACGTACTCGCGGGTTTCGGGGTAGGTGATGTTTTCGATGAACTCGTCATCGCGCCGGTAGGGGAGTGTGCGGAGCCAGCGGTCCACGGGGACGGAGCCGGCGTTGTAGGCTGCCACGGCGGCCACGGTGTTGCCGTTGTACTGTTTTAGCAGACCCTTCAGGTGGCGCACGCCGAGAGTGATGTTGAAGGCGGGGTCGGTGAGGCGGGTGGCGATGCCGGCGCTGTTGTCGTCCACCATGGCCCTGGCGGTGGACGGCATGAGCTGCATGAGCCCCACGGCGCCGACGGGAGAGACGACAGACGGTGAAAAGGTGCTCTCCGCCCTGATAATCGCGTAGATGAGCTCTTCTGCCACACCCTGGTCGGCGGCCTGACGGGTCACTGCTTCCCGGAAGGCCTTGGGATAGAGAAGCCCCCACTGGGTGAGGGTGTCGCTGTCAATGGTGCGTGGCGGCCTGTCCCGATAGATGGCTGCCGCGGAGTTATAGTCTTCCATCTCCTGGTAGAGGCGGGCCAGACCCAGGAGCGTCTTTGGCTTCAGGCCGTTCTTTTTCCGGACGGCGGCAAGCTCCCGGCGGGCTTCGTCATGGAGCCCGACGGCAATGAGAAGCTTGATCCGTTCGAAGCCGGCGGGCATCGGCAGGGACAAAGCCTCCGGCATTGCCGCGAGGGAAGGGGTTTCCTCCTCGATCTTCAGGGCTGCCCGGACCTGGCGGCCGTAAAAGGAGAGGGGGAACTCCTCCCGCACCCTGGCGAAGGCGGCCATGGCGCCTTCCCTGTCGCCGGCTTCTTCCAGGGCGCGTCCCTGCCAGTAGATGGCCCGCTCCCGGTAGTCGGGGGAGCTGTCGAGGGCCTTGAACGCCTCGGCCGCCCCCCGGAAATCCCGGGTGGCGTAGAGGGACCACGCCGCTTCCCAGGTGGCCCGCTGCCGGAGTTTTCCATCCGCGGTTACGGCCAGGAGCCGGTCGAGGAGCTGACGCTGATCCTGGTAGCGGCCCTGGGACTTGCGGATGAAGGCGGCCTCCAGCAGGGCGTCGTCGGCCAGGTTGCCGGCAGGGACGGCATTGGCCAACGAAAGGTAGGCGGCGAACGCCTCGTCGCTTCTGCCGGTTGCATCCAATGCCTTGGCCTGCCAGAAGCGGGCCTCCTCGGCCAGGGCCGGTTTCAGCTCCTGCTTGAGAAGCCGGGCGAAGGTCTGTTCGGCATCCTTGCGCAGGCGGGCCTTGTAGAGGGCCTGGCCGCTCTTGAGGGTGACCCTGGCGATAAAGTCCGCCGGCTGGTCCGCAAGGGGAATGGCGTCAAAGGCCTTGAGCGCCTGCTTGTAACGGCCCAGGTTGTAGAGGGTGCTGGCTCTTCGGAACAGTTCATCGGCGCTGTAGGGGGCGGCGGCGAATCCGCGGCTTGCCAGCACGCGCAGCCTCTCCTCGGCATCGTCGGCCACCGGCGAAGCCGGGTAGGCGAGCCAGAGGCTTCGCAGCTCCTGCACCGCTTTTTGTTCTTCGCCGAGCCCTTCCCGGCAGCGGGCTGCCTGGTAGAGTGCGGTAACGGAGTCGCTGCCCGATGGGTAGAGCTCCACGAAGCGGATGTAGGCGGCCTGGGCCTCCTTCAGGTCGCCCCGGGCAAAAAGGATATCGGCCTGGAGCATTCGGCCGCGGCGGACAAGGGGGCTCTCGGGCCAGTCGCGGAGCAGGCGCTTGACGGTCTCGAGGGCCTCGTCATGGCGGCCGCAGCGAAGGAGGGCATCTGCCTGCCAGAAGAGGGCGTAGTCAGCCACGAGGGGGAGTTCTGTTGCAGCCCTGCCGAGGAGTTCGGCGGCTTCGGCCCACTCTTCGAGCCGATAGGCTGCCACGCCTGCTATGAGATCCTTCTCCGGCACGGCGGCGGCAAGTTTAGCGCTGTCCCGCGCCCCGCGATAGTCCTTGAGCTTAAGGCGCTGGGCTGCAGCGGCGAGCTTTGGATCCGGGGACGGGGTAATATTCTGGGAAGAGGCGGTAACCGCCAGGCAGAGAAGCAGGGCAGTGGCAAGCGTCAAGCGGTGGAGCATGGGCATTGGACCTTCAAGGACAAAGCGTGGAATGGTGGCAGATATGTTCGGTAAGCAAAAAGCCGGCCAGGGTTGGTCCTGCCGGTTTTTGCCCCATACTACCCGTATCCTTCGGCAAAAATCAACCACGAAGAGGTAATTTCTCCACATGATGCCGTTTGCGGAAATCCGGGTATTATTCAGGTAGGCATCCGCATTGACAGCCGGGGGAGGGCTGTGCATAGTAGCCACGGGAGTTAGACCATGGGAAAGGGCTAAGTTATGAAACGGAATCGGGAAACGGTGCTGGCGGCGATCCGCGAGCGGGGCGGGGCGGCCCCCTTCCGGGAGCTGATGCAGGCCTTCGGGGTAACCAAGGGGGAGCGGAAGAGCTTCAAGGACTTTGTGGACAAGCTCGTTTCCGAGGGGCATCTGGTGCGGCTCAAGGGAAACAGCTATGCCCCGGCGCAAGGGGAGAATCTCGTGACCGGGCGGCTCACGTGCCATCCGGACGGCTACGGCTTCGTCATCCCCGAAGGGGGGGGGGACGACGTCTACATCCCGGCCCGGGCCCTTGCCGGGAGCATGCACGGCGACACGGTGGAGGTGCGGGTCGAGACCTTCAAGGCCGGCGGCAAGAAGGAGGGGCGGATCGTCCGGACCGTGGCGCGGGGGCAGGCCCGGGTCGTGGGCCGGTTCGAGCAGCTCAAGGGGTTCGGGGTCGTGGTCCCCGACGAGACCCGCATCAGCCAGCAGATTGTCATCTCCCGGGAGGGGATCGGCCGGGCCAGGGGGGGGCAGGTGGTCGTGGCCGAGATCACCGCCTACCCCACGGAGAAGCGCAGGCCCGAGGGGCGGATCGTGGAGATCCTGGGGTTTCCCGACGACCCGGAGGTGGAGGTCCGGACCATCATCGCCAAGCATGACCTTCCCTTCGAGTTCCCCGCCGAAGTGCTGGCCGAGGCCCGGGCCGTGCCCCAGGCCCTCGGGGAGAAGGATCTGAAAGGGCGGACCGATCTGCGGGACATCGTGACCGTCACCATCGACGGCGAGACGGCCCGGGACTTTGACGACGCCGTGGCGGTCCGGAAGGAGCGGGGGGGGAACATCCGCCTCTGGGTCTCCATCGCCGACGTCTCCCACTACGTGAAGCCCGACACCCCCCTGGACCGCGAAGCCTACCTGCGGGGAACCTCGGTCTACTTTCCCGACCGCTGCATCCCCATGCTCCCCGAGGAGCTCTCCAACGGCATCTGCTCCCTGAACCCCCGGGTGGAGCGGCTCACCCTGACGGCGGAGATGGTCTTCACCCGCAGCGGCACCATGAAGGAGGCCTCCTTCTACCCGAGCGTGATCAGGAGCGATGCGCGGCTCACCTACACCGTTGTCAAAAAGATCCTCGTGGACGGCGACGCCGAGGCCATCGGGGCCCACAAGGAGCTGGTCCCCCACCTGGAAGTCATGCGGGAGCTGGCCCAGCGCCTGACCGACAAGCGGCGCAAGCGGGGGAGCATCGACTTTGACCTCCCCGAGCCCCAGATCATCCTCGATCTCCAGGGGGAGACCATCGACATCATCCAGGCCGAGCGAAACCTGGCCCACCGGATCATCGAGGAGTTCATGCTGGCCGCCAACGAGGCGGTGGCGTCCCACATCGAGGCCAAGGGAATCCCCTCCCTCTATCGGGTCCACGAGCCCCCGGACCCGGCAAAGCTCATCGACTTCCAGGAATTCATCTTCAATTTCGGCTTCCACTTCCGGATGGAGGGGGACCGGGTGGAGCCGGCGGAGATCCAGCGGCTCCTGGTGGAGACCGAAGGGACGCCGGAGGAGCGGATGATCAACCAGGTGCTCCTGCGTTGCATGAAGCAGGCCCGCTACAGCCACGAGAACCTGGGGCACTTTGGCCTCGCGGCCCGCTGCTACACCCATTTCACCTCCCCCATCCGCCGCTACCCCGACCTCGTCGTCCACCGCATCCTCAAGGGGCTTCTGGCCGGGAAGATGACGGAGAAGGAGATGGCGCGGCTGGAGGCGACGCTCCCCGAGACGGCCTCCCATACGAGCCGGCGGGAGCGGGTCGCCATGGAGGCGGAGCGGGAGATTGTGGCCCTCAAGAAGGCCCAGTTCATGCGGGAGAAGATCGGGGAGGACTTCGACGGCTACATCACCGGCGTCACCTCCTTCGGCCTCTTCGTGGAGCTGGTGGAGCTCTTCGTGGAGGGGATGGTCCACGTCTCCACCATGGGCGACGACTTCTACCGCTACGTGGAGAAGCAGCATTCCCTGGTGGGGGAGCGGTCGAAGGAGACCTACCGGATCGGCGACCGGGTGCGGGTGACCGTGGCGGCGGTCAGCATCGAGAAGAAGCAGATCGAGTTCGTGCTGGCCGGGCTCCACGAGCGGCGCCCCGGGGCCGCGCCGCCGCCGGGACTCGATGAGTACCCGCGGATTCCCGTTGCCGGAAAACGTCCCCGCGTTCTGGAGGAGCGGCGGCAGCAGGCAAAGGGGGGAAAGAAGAGGAGCGGCAGGGGGGGGATGAAGGAGGGCGGCAAGGGCAGCGGAGGCAAGGGCGGGGGAGGCCGCAGAAGGCGCCGGTGAAAGGATCGGCAACGGTCTTGACAATCACCATAAAATAGATCACATTATGCGCCGCTCATTTTGAGCCGATAACTCCACAACACCCACTTCACCGGACCGGTTCCCCTGGCGGCTCACAATGATCACGCGACGCTTTCAGCAAGAACTTCACAAGCTCAGGGATGATGCTCGGGATTTTGCCGCTGTCCATCCCGAGCTCGCGCCTCTCATGGGCGGAGCCCAGGCGGATCCGGACATCGAGCGGCTGTTCGAGGGGACGGCGCTGGTCTCGGCGCTGGTGCGGGAGAAACTGGATGACGATTATCCCGAGATCATCCACCCCCTGATCGAGAGAATTCACCCCCAGTGGCTGCGGCCGACCCCCGCGTCGACCATGGTCGCATTCACACCGAGCCCTGCCCTGCGTCAGCCTCTCGTTATACCGGCGGGGGCACGCATTGCTTCCGTGCCGGTGGAGGGAACTGCCTGCCATTTCAGGACCTGCTCCGACGTCATGGTCCACCCTCTCACCCTGACGGATGCGGTCTTCAGCCGGCCCGCGGGATATCGCCCCTCGATCCGGCTCACCCTTACGTTGAACGGTATCCGCCTTTCCGACTGGAAAGTGGAGTCATTGCGGTTTTTCCTCGGGGGGAGCTTCGCCAATGCCGCGAATGTCCATCTTCTGCTTGCCCGTCATCTGGAATCCATTTCAATAAATGCGCTGGATGGCGGCCGGCTTTGCTCCATCTCCCCCGAGAAGCTGAAGACTTTCGGTCCCGGAGGGAGTGAAGACGGTGTCGCCGGCATCCCTTCCGCGTTCCCTGGCCTGAGAGCCCTCAGCGATTACTTCACCTCCCCCGAACAGTTCCTCTTTGTCGAGCTAACGGGATTGGAGAGCTGGAGGGACCGCGGCGACGGGGCCCGCTTCGAAATTGCCTTTATCCTCAAGAACGAACTGCCCGTAACCCCTCCCATCGTTGACAAGTCGGTTTTTGTCCTTGCCGCCGCCCACGCGGTGAACCTCTTCCCCCAGGATTCGGATCCGATCCCTGTCTCGGATGAGGCCCGTCTCTATGCAATTCAGCCATCGGGCAAGGGGAAAGGGCACAATCAAGTCTGGTCCGTTGCCGGTGCCACGGGGCTCCTCAAGAGCGGAATGCGCAAGCGGACCTACAAATTCCAGCAGGCTCCCGGCTGCGGCCGCGGCAGCGAGGCAACCTTACGGACCATTGTCAGAAGGCGTCCCCTGTCGTCGGGCACCGCGGTCTTTATGGAGGTGAATCGTCCGGAACCGGCTGAAGAAACCGTAACCGCGCACCTCATCTGCACGAACGGCCATCTCCCCGAGCGCTTGGGGATCGGGGATGTCTGTGTCCGTACAGCCGATATCCCCGAAAGCATCCAGATTGCCAACATAACTCCCCTTACACCTGCCGCTGATCCCCCGCTTGAAGCGAATCGGCTCTGGAGCCTCTATTCCCTGAGCGCCATGAGCAGCACGGCCCTTTCCAGCGCCGAAAACTTGCGGAGCATCCTCGAAACGTGCGCAGCGGCAGCGCGGCGTGACCGGGAGGGAGTCGCCCGGAATCTGGAACGAATTGGCGGAATCGTGGCAGTCACGGCCCGCGGGCGGGATTTCATGCACCGGGCCAGGCCATGGCGGGGGATGGAAGTAACGGTGAAGCTCGACGGCAGCAGCTATGGCAGCCTTGGGGACCTCCACCTGTTTGGCTGCGCCCTTGAGCGGTTTCTCGCCGGCTTTGCCACGGGCAATACGCTCGTGCAGCTGATTGTCGAAGACGCCGGCGGCAATTTTCGATATTGCTGGGAGGCGCGGCCGGGCGAGCAGCCGCTGTTATGAGACCCGATGCTACCCAAAGGTAATATGAACATGCTCGGAATACCTGTGAGATAAAGGAGAGGAAGGCGATTTATGGGAAGAGGCGGCAAATACGGACATCCAAAGGTTCATGACGTAAAGAGAAACAACGAATACGGAGGGAGACATCGCGCGCCGAATCGTCAACCCGACCCGCAAGGATCAAAAGAGTCCCTTATCGATGATCTTTTGGAATTATACGAGATTGGAAAAAGAATGCTTAAATCGCCCGAGGTTGAATTTTTTAGAAAACTGGACACCATCGAGGCGAAAGATCCGACACAACCCACCCCTGCAGAAGGTAAAAAGGCCATGAATTACCTTTTGAACGGCATGAATGACATAATCAAGAAGCATTCCGGAACCTGATTAGCGCCAATCTTCCGCTAGTCGAAGTTTCTGTTCTGGAACTTTGTTGGCATTGGCAGTCGCCCTCAGGAGCCGTTTGAACATGCCAGCAAGATCAAAGCGCCGGTTGAATCGGTATTGGA